>Ga0131853_10000727_pt1 | contig 59223 bp, 47 predicted proteins | sample TergutLab28metaG_FD_92764 | JGI IMG/M metagenome (GOLD analysis project Ga0131853, IMG submission 92764) | Labiotermes labralis P1 segment gut microbial communities from Petit-Saut dam, French Guiana - Lab288 P1 (version 2) (version 2) | ecosystem: Host-associated > Arthropoda: Insects >...
AAATGAATTGAATTTTCCTTTAGACGTAAATAAGGGTACGTTTGGTTGCAAGTTTACGAAAAAAACCTCAACTTTTTGAAAAATAAAAATGCTGAGGTTTTGTCAAGTAGCGGGGGCTGGATTCGAACCAACGACCTCCGGGTTATGAGCCCGACGAGCTGCCTCTGCTCTACCCCGCAATGTGAGTGCAAAGGTACGATTTTTTTTTGGATTTTACAAGTTTTTTTGAAAAATTTTGATTTGGTCATTACGTAGAGGCTGGTTTGAAACCTATTCCTACATTAATTTCCGCCTCCTAATGCGGGTTGATCGTCGTCTGAAATTCCAATCTGTTCAAGAATTTCGTTCATTAAAGGTGTAATGGTCACATCACTGCGATTGTTGAGCCAAATCAATGTGCGCCCATTTTCATAATCGTGAATGTAATAGGTGCGAAATCCTTTCCACCAGCCGTGATGAAAGGCAATCGGGTATCCTTCGTCTGTCATTTTTACACGAAAACCTAACCCGTAGTCGCGAGTGTGTTTTTCATCGAATGGCTTAGTCGGCGTGAATGCTAATTGCAACAAGGCTTTGGAAATAAGTTTGTGATTGTGCAAGGCTTGATCGAATAAAAATAAATCGTTTGCGGTTGAAAAAATGCCTTTGTCGCCGGCAACGCCGTCTAAATAATCCGTTTTTCGTTCGTAAAATCCGCGTTTTCTACTGAAATCATAGCCTTTAACGGGGTTATAACTGTGTCTTTCGTCATGTAAATAAACATACGTATTGTGCATACCAAGCGGTTCAAAAATCTGTTTTTTCATGTATTCATGATAGGTTTGTCCGCTCACTTTTTCAATAATATTCGCCAAATACGCGTAGTTGGTGTTATTGTATTGAAATCTGCTATCCGGATTGAATTGCAATCTTGCGTTGGTTTTTTTTAGCAAAGGCGTGAGATCTGCGTTGGTCAAGGGTTTACGATAATCCCAATTTTTGTGCGACAAGTGCATATAATTGGGTAATCCCGAACGGTGTTGCAAAAGATGTTTGATGGTTATATTTTTAAAGGGAAAATCGGGTAAATAATGAATGACGAATTGATTGATGTCTAATTTTTTCTTTTGATGCAGTTTTAGGATTGCAATGGCTGTAAAGGGTTTGCTGGTCGATGCCAACTGAAAAATAGACGTATCGGTAAGTGGTTTTTTGGTTTTCAAATCTTCGTAGCCGAATGTGGAGTTGTACAAAATTCTGCCATTTTCTGCATAGATCACATGTCCGTTGAAACGTCCTTGATTAAAGGCATCAGTCAAAATTTTATCAATTCGGTTATATTTTGCAGAATCAATTGCGGTTTCTATTTTCGCTGCAAAACATGGAGCCTCGGCTTGCTCGTAATTAATTTTTGCGTAAAGCGTAAAACAACCCGTAATCGCCAGTAAAATAAGAACTTTTTCCGGTGTAGGCAGATGAATGATGGGGCGTATAAATTTGTTAAATTTGATATTCATTGATATTTTTTTTTCGCTAATTGCAATTTTTTGCTTAATTTTGCAAAAATAAATCAAAAAGTCAAACGAATTTCACTCAACACTCATGAATTTTGAACAACCCATCGTTAAAAACCCAGAACGTTACACAGTTACTACGGCACTTCCTTATGCCAACGGACCTATTCATATCGGGCATTTGGCAGGAGTTTACGTGCCTGCTGACATTTATGTTCGCTATCTGCGCTCAACAAACCAAGACGTCGTTTTTATCGGCGGAAGTGACGAACACGGTGTGCCGATTACGATAAAAGCTCGTGAAATGGGGGTTACACCGCAAGACATTGTAGATAAATATCATGCTATAATCAAGCAATCCTTTGCAGATTTGGGTATTTCATTTGATATTTATTCGCGAACTACTGCAAAAATCCACCATGAAACCGCTGCAGATTTTTTCAAAAAACTTTACGACAATGGAAAATTTATTGAAAAAACAACGGAGCAATATTTTGATGAAGCCAATAATCAATTCTTAGCAGATCGCTATATTACCGGAGAATGCCCACATTGCCACAATTCTAATGCTTACGGCGATCAATGTGAACAATGCGGAACATCGCTAAATGCTACTGATTTGATTAATCCGAAATCCGCAATTAGCGGAAACACGCCAATTTTGAAAGAAACTAAACACTGGTATTTACCTTTAGATCAATACGAAGATTTTTTTAAAACGTGGATTTTGGAAGGTCATAAAGATGACTGGAAAGTTAATGTTTACGGGCAATGCAAATCGTGGATTGATTTAGGTTTACAGCCTCGCGCTGTGACGCGCGACTTGGATTGGGGCGTGAAAGTTCCGCTCGAAAATGCAGAAGGCAAAGTTCTATATGTTTGGTTTGACGCGCCAATCGGCTACATTTCGGCAACCAAAGAACTTCGGGACGATTGGGAAAAATATTGGAAAGATGAGGAAACAAAACTCGTACATTTTATTGGAAAAGACAATATTGTGTTCCATTGTATTATTTTTCCGGCAATGTTGAAAGCTGAAGGATCGTACATTTTGCCTGACAATGTGCCTGCAAACGAGTTTTTGAATTTGGAGAATGATAAAATTTCTACATCTCGAAATTGGGCCGTTTGGTTGCATGAATATTTGCAAGAATTTCCAAACCAGCAAGATGTTTTGCGTTATGTGCTCACAGCAATAGCGCCTGAGACTAAGGATAACGATTTTACATGGAAAGATTTTCAAACTCGCAACAATAGCGAATTGTTGGCAATTTTTGGAAATTTTGTGAACCGAACGGTTGTGTTGATTGATAAATATTACGAAGGCAAAGTTCCCGAATGTACAGAATTGACAGCGCTTGACAAAGACGTTATTGAGGACATCAAAACAATTCCTCAAAAAGTGGCGACAAGTATCGAACATTACAAATTTCGCGAAGCCCTTGCAGAAATGATGAATTTAGCACGAGTTGGGAATAAATATTTGACCGAAACCGAGCCTTGGAAACTCCAAAAAACCGAGCCCGAACAAGTAAAAACAATTTTGAATTTGAGTTTGCAAATTTGCGCTAATTTAGCCATTATTTGCGAGCCGTTTTTGCCGTTTACTGCTGGAAAAATCAATCACATGCTCAATCTTTCTGCACAAAAATGGGCGGAAGCCGGACGTGTGGATTTAGTTCCAACAGGGCATCAAATTAACAAAGCCGAGCATTTGTTTTCCAAAATTGAGGATGAACAAATTGCGTTTCAGATGCAGAAATTGGAGGTAGCAAAAAATCGTAAGGAAGTGTAATAGATCTAAAATAAAACAACGAGTTAAGGATAATTTAACACTTTTTTGACAAATTTAACACTTTTTAACAATTTTTCGCTTTTTTTTTCCAAAAATTCGGCGTAACTTTGCAAAATAGTTTGTGAAATTTTTAAAGAGGCTTTATCAAATTGCAAACAACCTTACAAACCTTTTAAACCTTATAAACTTTATAAACAAAAAATCATGGCAAAAAAAGAAGAAACAGCAGAACAAACCAACAAAGCGGAAAAGCTGAAAGCACTTCAACTCACGTTGGATAAAATTGAAAAATCTTATGGCAAAGGCGCAATCATGAAAATGGGCGATCACGCTGTTGAAAAAGTAGACGTGATTTCCACAGGCTCTATTGGTGTGGATGCAGCGCTTGGTATTGGCGGTTTCCCGAAAGGGCGTATCGTTGAAATTTATGGTCCGGAATCTTCGGGTAAAACCACGTTGGCGATTCACGCGATTGCCGAAGTTCAGAAAAACGGCGGTATTGCTGCATTTATTGATGCCGAACACGCGTTTGACCGCTTTTATGCTCAAAAATTGGGCGTAAACATCGAAGATTTGTTGATTTCGCAACCCGACAATGGTGAGCAAGCCTTGGAAATTGCTGAAAATCTAATTCGTTCGGGTGCCATTGACATTATCGTTATCGACTCTGTGGCTGCACTTACGCCGAAAAGCGAAATCGAAGGCGAAATGGGCGAATCTAAAATGGGTCTTCATGCGCGTTTGATGTCACAAGCATTGCGGAAACTCACTGGAACGATCAGTAAAACCGGCGCTTGCTGCATATTCATCAATCAATTGCGCGAAAAAATCGGCGTGATGTTTGGAAACCCCGAAACTACAACCGGTGGTAATGCATTGAAGTTCTACGCATCTGTGCGAGTAGATATTCGTCGCCAAACAGCTATCAAAGAAGGCGAAACTGTGATCGGAAACCGCGTAAAAGTCAAAATCGTAAAAAACAAAGTGGCTCCTCCGTTCCGCACCGCAGAATTTGATTTGCTTTATGGCGAAGGTATTTCCAAAGTCGGCGAAATTTTGGATTTGGGTGTTGATTACAACATCATCAAAAAGAGTGGTTCTTGGTTCAGTTATGGCGACACGAAACTTGGACAAGGTCGCGACGCAGTGAAACAATTGCTCAACGACAATCCCGAATTGATGGATGAATTGGAATCCAAGGTTCGCGAAGCGTTGAAATAATATTAAAACAATTTACGAAACGGAAACATCAACCATTCCATAAATTTGGTAATGTTTCCACGATGTTTCCAAACATTGTAGTCGAACGGAATGCATTGCGTTTCGGTTTCATGGAGGTGGTCGGACAATAGTCTGATCACCTCTTGATCTTTCCCCGAAACCATTATTTCGAACTGATAGCGAAAACTGCGATAATCGAAATTGGACGAACCTACCGAAAATCGCTGATTGTCAACCAATACACATTTAGCATGAAGGTTGTTTGGTGTATAAAACAGCAACTGCACACCGCTTTTGTGCAGTTGTCCCAAATATTTATTGCGAAGCAAATCGACCGTGCGCACATCGGAATATTGCGGAATGAGCAGTTTGACCGATACCCCGCGTTTTTTTGCTGCATTCATCAAAGCATGTCGAATGTCGTAACCGGGCAAAAAATAAGGCGTTTCAATGATAATTTCCGATTTGGCATTTCGAATTAAATATAAAAAATGGTTTTTTACACTTTGAAAATAAGTTGACGGTCTGTCTTGAATAATTCGAAAATGCCCGTAAATAATGGGTTTTATGCGTTCGAAAAAATTAAAGTCATAAAATTTATGCAATTCATAACTTTTCTCAAAAACAGGTTTAAAAACGGTTGCAAACTCACCTTCAACACGTAAATTTAAGTCTCGCCAAACGTTGGAATAGCTTGTTAAATTTGAACTTCCGAAATAAACAATGCTGTCATCAATAATAATCAATTTTCGATGATTTCGTGAATTGTTTTTCAGAAATGTGTTAAATAAAAAAAGTTTCAGTTTTTTGAAAAATCGAACTTGCCCGCCATGTTCGTGGATGCGTTTTGCCAAATTCTCGAAGTGCATACTGCCATAAGCATCTAAAAGTAGTCGTACTTCAAGGCCTTGTTTGCACTTTTCGACGAGAACTTCGGTCAGTCGTTCGCCAACTTCATCGTTGGTAATGCGATACATTTCGATAAGGATAGCGTGTTTGGCATTTTCGATATCGTTCAAAATGCTGTGAAAAAAATAGACATTATCATCGAAAAGTTGAGTTTTCATGGTTTTATTTTGCCAATTCCAAAATTTCTTTTACAACATCTGCGGAAACATTTTGATTTTCGCCCAACATGGTGCCGCGAGTCTCGAAACGACTAACAATCTCATCAATCGTATCTTGACTAATGTTCAGTTCGGAAAGTTTGGTTGCTAATCCCAACGAGCGGAAAAACGTTTCGGTTTGAGCAATTGTTTTTTGGATTTTTTCTTCGGTTGAACCTGTCGTAATGTTCCAAACACGAGTTCCATATTGCAAAATTTTCTCTTGTTTTTGTTTTGCCAAAACACTCATCAATGCAGGTAAAACAATCACCAAACTTTGTCCGTGCGTGGTGTTGTGTAGTGCCGTGATTTCGTGTCCAATCATGTGTGTAGCCCAATCTTGCGAAACGCCCATCGAAATAAAGCCATTCAGCGCCATAGTAGCGCAAAGCATGAAATTACTCATTTGGTCATAATCGTGTTGATTTTTGCGGATTTTTGGTGAAATTTCAACTAATGTTTGCAAAATTCCTTCTGCCCAACGATCCATCAATGGCGATTGATTTGGCGTAGTCAAATATTGTTCCATCACATGAACGAATGTGTCTGCAATGCCAACAGCCACCTGAAATTCCGGTAACGAAAACGTGGTTTCCGGATCTAAAATCGAAAACGTCGGATAGGTGGAATAAAACGCAAATTTTTCATGTGTTACCATATTCGAAATCACCGCACCGCGATTCATTTCCGAGCCTGTTGCAGGCAAGGTCAACACAGACCCATAAACCACACATTCCCCCAATAATTTGGGATTTCGAACAATATCCCAAGCCTCATTTTCGTTCAAAATTCCCGCAGAAATGAGTTTGGTTCCATCCAACACAGAACCTCCACCAACCGCCAACAAAAAATCAATTTGGTTTTCTTTTCCCAATGTAATGGCTTTGCGTAATGTTTCGACAGTCGGATTGGGTTCAATACCCCAAAACTCTATGCAGTTGTGGTTTTTCAAAGCTTTTTTCACTTGGTCGTAAACACCGTTTTGCTTCACACTTCCCCCACCGAATGTGATGAGAATTTTTTTATTTAACGGAATTTCTTCTACTAATTTTGCGATTTGTCCTTTCCCGAAAATGAGTTTGGTTGGGTTTTGAAACTGAAAATTATTCATGGTAAAAATAGTTTTGACTTTTCTTAGATAGGTTATTTTTGTTTGTTTTCTACTACAAAGATTGTTTTCATAACAATAATTTTTTGCGAGTATTTTTTTATATCTTGTTTACATCGTGTATAGATTGATAAGTTGCAGTGGGGTATTTGCCTGTGAAACATGCAAGGCAAAGTTCGCAATTATTGTTGGCAGCTTCATAGAGCGACTCGGGTGAAAGGTAAGCCAGCGAATCAGCGCCGATACTTTCTTTGATTTTTTCGAGTTTATCTTTAAATTTTGCACCTATAAGTTCTTCGTAAGTGGACGTATCTACTCCATAGAAACATGGATGCGTAATCAACGGACTGGCAATGCGCAAATGCACTTCCTTCGCGCCGGCTTGTTTGAGCATTCGAACGGTTCGTCTGGATGTTGTTCCTCTCACAATTGAGTCATCTACAAGAATAACACGTTTACCATTGACAATACTTCTAACAGCCGATAACTTCATTCTGACGCCCTTTTCGCGCAATTCTTGAGAAGGTTGAATAAACGTTCTGCCGACATATCTATTTTTGATAATTCCCATTTCGTATGGAATCCCGCTTTCTTCACTATATCCAATAGCAGCACTTAAACTGGAATCAGGAACTCCAATCACAACATCGGCCTCAATGGGTGGTGCTTCGCGGAACAGCAGTTTGCCTGTTTTCTTACGAAACGTATGGACATTTGTTCCTTCGAGATCGCTGTCGGGACGAGCAAAATAAATGTATTCCATTGAACATATATTGTGGTGCTTGTCTTTTGTATAATCCACGCTTGTCAGTCCGTTTTTATCAATAACAACGACTTCGCCGGGCTCTACATCTCTAATAAACTCTGCACCTACCACATTGAATGCACAGGTTTCACTGCTGACCACATAACCATCGCCGAATTTTCCCAAAGAGAGTGGTCGCAATCCATGTTTATCGCGACAAGCATAGATTTTACTGGCCGTCATGATGAGGAAAGCGAATGCGCCTTCTATCTGATTTAGCGCGTCGATAATAGCGTTGAGTCGATCTTGGTCGTTGCTCTCTTTTTTTACAAGATGTGCAAAAATTTCACTGTCCGAAGTGGAATGGAAAAGACTACCATTGTCTTCTAAACGTTTTTTTAGATCTACCGCATTGACAACACTGCCGTTGTGCGCCGTTGCAAAATCGCCAGTATTGTGCATGAACAAAAAAGGCTGAACGTTTTCAATACCTCCTTTGTCATTCGAAGAGTAGCGAACATGACCTATGGCCATATCGCCATTGAGCGTGGTAAGATTTTCCTCATTGAATACTTCGGTAACTAATCCTTCGCCTTTTATACGTTTAAATACACGGTTTTTTACGCGCACAATTCCGCAACCTTCTTGTCCTCTGTGTTGTAATGCGTGCAAACCATAATACGTGAGTGTTGCCGCATCGGGTATGCCGAATGCGCCGAAAACACCGCACTCTTCATGTAATTCTCTATCATTGATAATTGCCATTATTGATTTTTTTAATTACGAATTATAAATTACAAATATGTAATATCATGTGCTATGGGCGAAAGTCAATTCGTAATTGATAATTCGTAATTTATTTTTTTAGTCGTTTCAAAATCTCTTCGTACGCTTCTCGCACGTTGCCAAGGTCGCGACGAAAGCGGTCTTTGTCTAATTTTTCGTTAGTTTCAATGTCCCAAAGACGGCAGGTGTCGGGGCTAATTTCATCGGCCAAAACAATTTCTCCATCGCGTGTTTTTCCGAATTCTATTTTGAAATCGACAAGTGTGATGCCTAATCCTTTGAAAAGGTCGGTCAACACTTGATTTATCTTGCGAGTCATGTCATACATAATTTCCAATTCCTTGTAAGTTGCTGCGCCGAGTGCCACAGCGTGGTCGTCGTTGATGAGCGGATCGCCCAACTCGTCTTTTTTGTAGCAAATGTCGATGATTTCGTTGTTCGGTTTTGTTCCTTCGGGAATATCAAGGCGTTTCGCCATCGAACCGGCAATGATATTTCGCATGATGAACTCCAGCGGAAAGATTTCTACAACACGACAAAGTTGTTCGCGCTCGTTCAATTTTTCGACAAAATGGGTTTTGATACCGGCTTCGTGCAGTTTGCCGAAAATGATAGACGATATTTCGTTGTTGAGTAACCCCTTGTTTTCAATAGATGATTTTTTTACATTGTTGAATGCCGTAGCGTCGTCTTTATACCGAATAATAATAAGGTCGGGATCAGACGTTTTGTAAACTTGTTTGGCTTTGCCCTCGTAGAGCATTTCGTGCTTTTGCATGGTTGGATGTTTTGGGTGGATTTACACCTGCAAAGATACGAAAAAAAAACAAATTAAACAACCATTTAAGACTTCTTAAAATACCTCACCGCATTGGCAAAAATATCCTGCACTTTATTGCCGTCGATATTCTTGAACAAATTGTTTTCGTAACGTTCCGAATGTCCCATTTTGCCAAGGATTTGGCCGTTTTGGCTGATGATACCTTCTATCGCATACTGCGAACCGTTAGGATTGTAAGGCGATTCGACGGTGATGTTTCCTTCGGGGTCAACGTATTGGAAAGCCACTTGTCCGTTAGCGAAAAGTTCTTGCGCTAACTTTTCGCTAACTACGAATTTCCCTTCGCCATGACTTACCGCTATGGCGTGTTCCTCGCCGAGCGTAAAGCCTGTCAACCATGGTGAATTTAGCGATGATACGCGGGTTTTCGCAATTTGCGAGATATGACGGTTGATGTCGTTTTTGAACAAGGTTGGCGATTCTTTGGTTACCATTCCCAATTTACCATAGGGCAAAAGTCCCGATTTGACTAAGGCTTGGAAACCGTTGCAAATTCCCAATATTAACCCCCCACGCTCAATCAATTTGTGAATTTCGTCGGCAATGATTTTGTTGTTCAGCACACTGGCAATGAATTTACCGCTTCCGTCAGGCTCGTCTCCTGCTGAAAAACCGCCACTGATGGCAAAAATATGGCATTTGCTAATGTTGGTTTTCATCTGTTCGATGGAACGAGAAATATCCTCACTGTTGAGATTACAAAACACAGTGCTCACAACTTCTGCACCTGCCCTTTCGAAGGCTTTTGCAACGTCGTAATCGCTGTTCATTCCGGGGAAAACGGGGAGATAGGCGATTGGTTTTTCAACTCGCTGGCGCGGATTTGTAATCCGTGCCTCGATTTTGGCACAGACGTGGACGTCCGCGCCAGCGGTAGTTCCTTTGTAGCAAGGAGATTCCTCGACTTCGCACACTTCGTGTGCTTCGCTCGGAATGACGGTGTCTCTGCTGATGAAGAAGGGAGAATGATTTGGCGACGAAGTCGCCAAATCATTCTCTCCATTCTCCCCATTTCTTAGCGTCGTCATGTCGAGCGAAGCGGAGCGGAGTCGAGACATCTCCTTGCTAACATCAGGATAAACCGTAGCAAATTTTTCGGTGTTTGCTTTGTATAATTTTTCTTTACTCTCTAAATAGTCAACTATTTCTTCATCTTGTATTATTGTGTTTGTATCAAAATATTCGCATTCCGTCGTAGTTCCAAAAATATGTGCATTTTCAAATTCCAATTTACCATTGATTTCCACCAATATTGAACCATACGAATAATCGAACAGGTTAGCCTGTTCCCAAATACTCACACCCATATTATTCCCAAACGACATTTTTGCTAACGCCTCGCCAACACCGCCAAAGCCTATGGAATATGCAGACACAATATTTCCGTTATGAATATTTTCAGTTACGAAACTCCAATTCTTTTTCAACTGCTCCGTATCGGGCATATAATTTTCGAGAGGAGTATGTTTAATAAGATAGATAGAATTTCCTGCTTTTTTAAATTCGGGGCTTATGATTTTTCCTGCATCAACCGTAGTTATTCCAAACGCCACAAGCGTTGGCGGAACGTTGATATCTTTAAATGTTCCGCTCATTGAATCTTTTCCGCCAATGGAAGGTAAGCCGAGTTCATTTTGCATTTTCAAGGCACCGAGCAATGCGCTCAAAGGCTTGCCCCACGTGCGAGGATCGTCGGTCATGCGTTCGAAATATTCTTGATAGGAAAATCGCATGTTTTCATAACTTGCACCTGCTGCAACCACTTTCGCGCAAGCCTCAACCACCGCGTAAGCCGCACCATGATACGGACTCCACTCCGAAATAAACGGATTAAAGCCAAACGCCATGATACTTGCCGTATCGGTATAACCTTTTTGAACAGGTATTTTTTGCACCGAGACTTGCGTTTCCGTGCGTTGTGTTTTTCCGCCAAAAGGCATTAATACGGTGCCTCTGCCTACAGTTGAATCAAAAAGTTCTATCAATCCTTTTTGCGAAAGCACGTTGTCATCGCTAAGATTATTCAACATTTTTTCTTCCAAAGTTGCACCTTCGATGTTTCGTTTAAACGGATTTTTCTCCTCCACTTTTCCGATGGTCGCTTTCGCGAAATGCTTGGCACCCGCGCTGTCAATGAATTCACGAGCCAAATCAACAACCAATTTTCCATTGTTGTACATTCGCATTCTGTTGTTGTCTATAACATCGGCAACATGTGTTACTTCGACATTTTCTTCGGCACAATAGGTTTCAAATTTGCTTTTACTACTCGGATCTATCACTACTGCCATGCGCTCTTGCGACTCACTGATGGCAATTTCCGTAGAGTTCAATCCTTTGTATTTGAGAGGAATACGATCGAGATAAATATCCAATCCGTTTGTTAATTCGCCTATTGCTACACTAACTCCGCCTGCGCCGAAATCGTTGGATTTTTTGATGTGTTTGGTGACTTCCGGTCTGCGGAAAAGGCGCAGAAGTTTGCGCTCCTCGGGTGCATTGCCTTTTTGCACTTCACTACTACATTCCTCAATTGAGTTGACATTTTGTTCCTTAGACGAACCCGTTGCACCTCCAATACCATCTCGTCCCGTGCGACCGCCCAGCAGCAAAATAATATCGCCTTTTTTTGGTGTTTCACGTCTGACATGTTCTGCTTTAACGGCACCCACAACTGCACCTATTTCCATTCGTTTTGCAACATAATCGGGATGGTATATTTCGCGAAGATGCGTAGTTGGAATTCCGATTTGATTGCCATAACTGGAATATCCAGCTGCAGCCTTTGTGCTGATAATGCGCTGCGGAAGTTTTCCTTCCATTGTTTCACGAATAGGTTTGTAGATGTCGCTTGCACCGGTTACTCGCATGGCTTGATACACATAGCTACGTCCCGAAAGTGGGTCGCGAATCGCACCGCCCAAACACGTGGATGCACCGCCAAACGGTTCTATTTCCGTAGGATGATTGTGGGTTTCATTTTTAAACATTAGCAGCCATTTTTCAGGTTCTCCATCCACATCCACATCGATAAAAATGCTACACGCATTGTTCTCCTCACTCACTTCCAAATCGTCAAGCAATCCTTTTTTTCGAAGGTAACGAGCGCCTATTGTTGCTACATCCATCAAACAAATACTTTTATCCTCACGATTTAAGTCTTTGCGCATTTCGTGATAAAGATTCAACGAATCTTGCAATTCATTTTTCATAAAAGAATCGTCAATCGTGATGTCTTCGAGTTCCGTCATGAACGTTGTATGGCGGCAATGATCGCTCCAATAGGTGTCGAGAATTCTCAATTCTGTCTCGAACGGGTCGCGTCCTTCGGCTTTAAAATACTTCACAACTTCATGCAAATCATCAGCGTTCATTGCTAATTCGTGGGTTTTGCAATAGGTTTCCAAATCATTTTCGGTCATAACCGAAAATCCGTTCAACACAGGAACAGGCGTTATTTCTGCATGTTCCGTATGGTCTAATATCGAAAGATTTTTTTCGCGCGATTCTATTTTATTGATGTAATAGTTTCGAATTTTTTCCGCATCTGTGTCGCTGAGATTATCATCAAAAATAAGCAATCGCGAACTTTTTATATGCACATCTGCCGAAGGCTCTATCAATTTGACGCAATCCACTGCCGAACTAGCTCTTTGGTCGAATTGTCCGGGCAAAAATTCGACTGCAAGATATTTTTTTCCAGCCATAGAACATGAATTTTCAACGTTATCAGTTACAATCTCCCCAAATACGCTGTAACGGCTTTTTTCCAACACGTCGGGTGTAAATCCAAACAAGTCGTAAACATTCAGCAAACGCAGGTTTTTCAGTTCAAGTCCGAGATTGCTGTTCAATTCTTGTTGCAAGCTTTGGGCTTCCACCCGAAATTGCGGGTGTTTTTCTACGAAAATTCGGTAGTTTTTCATTTTATTTATTTTATTCCTAATTTCGTTCGAATTGCCACAGGAATGGCATTTTTGTGCACCGTGATATCAAGCGATCGTAATTTAAAATACGGAAGCGACATGTAGAGAAAGCCATCGTGAGGATTAGTCACATCCCACGAATTTTTGATTTTGAAATACAACGTTCCGTTTTGGTCTTTGGCTAAACCGGTAACGAGCATGGCGTGGTCGTCGGTGGAATCCCACGTATCAAAAGCCGTTTGACGAATGTCTTGCGAAATAACTTGTTCTCTTACGATTCTATCGAATTTGTAAACCGATTCAGCGCGTTCCCGTTCGTTCATGGATTCCCATCGGTCGCGGTCTGTGCCGGTCAAGTCGTCTTGATATTTTTCATCGGGAGCAATGGCTATGCCGTTTTTCCACGAAAAACCTTTGTTGCTTACATCACCACCCCAGGCCATTGTGTAGCCATTGTTTACAGCGTTTTTCGCGATTTCGACAAATTCGTTTAAAGGCACGTTGTATGCCTCGTGCATGAGCCAGTTGTCGGGTACTTCGATTGCGAATTTTCCGTAAAACGGATGATGCGTGTAAGATGTGATTTTAATAAAGTCGTCTGTGTTTATGTTCAACGATTTCGCAAAACTTTGCGGGGTATAAGTTTTACCTTCAACTATAAAATCGTTCGGTATTTCGCCCAAATAAGCATTAAGCACAGCATTAAATGCTATTTTCCAGTTTTTTGCCAATGTTTTTCTTTCTTTTGCGTATTGAATTGTGGCGTCTATCGTGGCTTTCAGAACTTTATCTAACTGACCGTGATTGTGTTTTTCTTCATCATAATTAAGACCGTCGTAAACAGTTTCAGGCATCATGCCAAAGTTGTCTAATGTCCAAAACACATCACCAATTGCACCACCTGTCGGGAAGTTGGTTTCGCCGTGCAAACGTGCATAACGATCGGCTTTCGCCATATAGGCGCAATATACAGGAAACATATTCGACAAATTGTACATTTTTTTCGTATTGCGATAAATCTCGGCCTCCAAAAACGAAGTTCCTGCAAAACTCCAACAGGTACCCGAACGAGACTGATTTTTTACGGGCGGAACAGGGATGTCTTTAATTGTTTCAAATGTGTAAGGAAAATCGGTTTTTTCTTGAGTAAATAAAACAGTTGAAAAACCAATGGCGATAAAAAGTGAAATAAATTTTTTCATAAGCGTATTTTTTGCAAAGATACAAAAAATATCGTACCTTTGCAAAAAAATGCAATCATGAAAATCAATTATCATCAAGCGGAGGCTATTTTTGCAGGCGGGTGCTTTTGGGGTGTCGAACACTTGTTACAACAGCAAAACGGTGTTATCAGTGTAGAGTCGGGTTATGCCGGCGGACATACGGAAGATCCAACCTATCAACAAGTCAAAACAGGCGAAACGGGACACGCCGAAGTTGTAAGGGTTATCTACGATCCTACAATTGTAAGTTACGAAACATTAGCCAAATTGTTTTTTGAAATTCACGATCCTACTCAGGCCGACAGACAAGGTCCCGATATCGGCTCGCAATATCGTTCGGAAATTTTTTACCAATCACCCGAAGAGCAAGCTATTGCGCAAGAATTGATAGCTATTCTAAAAACGAAAGGCCACAACATAAAAACCGTTGTTACGCCCATTAAAAAGTTCTATCCTGCCGAGGATTATCATCAAAATTATTTCGAAAAACACGGTGACAAAGGCACGTGTCATTTTTATACGAAACGGTTTTGATGGGTAGGATGTCATGTACAGACGTAGTTCGGCACGGATTTTGATCCTCAATTTTAAAAGGCGATTCGTGACGCATCTTGCTTGATGAATACAAACAAAAGCAACGTAAATGCCCAAAGCGAAGATCCTCCGTAACTAAAAAACGGCAAAGGAATTCCGATAACGGGCAGTAATCCGATAACCATTCCGATATTGACAAGCACGTGAAAAAACAGAATTGCTGCTACGCCATAACCATAGATTCGAGCAAACGCGTTTCTCTGTCGTTCGGCCAAAAACACAATTCGTAAAATCAGTATTAAAAACAATGCTAAAACGATTGTTGAGCCTACAAACCCCCACTCCTCGCCCACTGTGCAAAAAATGAAATCGGTGCTTTGTTCGGGCACAAAATTGAATTTGGTTTGTGTGCCTTGTAAATAACCTTTGCCGAAAAATCCGCCTGATCCGATGGCAATTTTGGATTGATTGACATTATAGCCGACACCTTTCAAATCGACTTCCTTACCTAAAAGCACATTGATACGGTCTTTTTGGTGAGGTTCCAGTTTTTGAAACGCATAATCGGCTCCATAACCGAATCCGGCAGCAGCTATAAACAACAGCACTGCTGAAGCAATATTTCGGAATGTTTTTTTGTTCAAATAAATCAACACACTTGTTGCTAAAGCTAAAATAATCAACAACACCCAAAACGGCACCAGTAAATCCAATATGAAAATCACAACAGCTGCAAAGCCCACCCACACATACCAAACCGGCAATCCTTCACGATACAGCACTAAAATAAATGCTGTAAACACCAATGCAGAACCCATGTCGGGCTGCATAAGAATGAATACTGTTGGAAGAAATATAATAATCAACGATATGAATTTCGTAGATGTATTTTTTAAACTCACACCGCTCGAACTCAGGTATTTCGCTAGAGTCAAACAGGTTGCAAATTTTGCAATCTCAGCCGGTTGAAACGAGAATCCACCAATTTGAAACCAGGCTTGCTGTCCCGAAACTCTTGTTCCCACTATCAATACAGCAATTAACAACACAATCGACAATCCATAAAATAAATATGCTGTGTTCATGAAAAATCGCATATCTATGAGTAAAATCAATATCGCAATGACAAATCCTGCAACCATAAACAGCATTTGTTTGCCATATCTTTGAGACAAATTGAAAATACTGCTGTGGTTTTCATCGTAAACCGCTGCATAAATATTCAACCACCCAGCTATCACCAAAACCAAGTAGATAAAGATGAGCCAGCCATCTACGTTTTTTAGAAATCCTTTGTCTTCTCTCATTTTTTTGGCGAACACGTGGGTTCGCCCCTACATTTTCTTAATGGGCACGCTGAACGTGTCCCTACGTTTTCAATTTTTAATGTCCTTTTGTTGTCATGAAGCCTGCATTTATCATTTCTTGCATCAATTCTTTTCGTTTTACGTCTCTTGTTAGATATTTTTCGATTAACAAACTGGCGATTGGAGCAGCCCAAGTGCCGCCAAACCCACTGTTTTCAATGAACACAGCGATTGCGATTTTTGGTTCATCCATAGGAGCAAAAGCAATAAATGTGGCATGGTTTTTGCCGTGCGGATTTTGCACGGTTCCCGTTTTCCCGCAAACGATAATTCCGTCTATTCGCGCACGACGGGCTGTTCCGCCGGCTTCATGCACAGCATCATACATCCCCCAGACTACCGACTCAAAATGCCTCGGGTCAACAGTTGTGTAACGTTTTTCCACAAAATCTCTACTTGGAACAAGCGTATCGCCAAGTGTTCGACAAAGATGAGGCGTAATATAGTAGCCACGATTAGCCACAATTGCTGCCAAATTTGCCATTTGCAAAGGGATGATTCCAAGTTCGCCCTGCCCAATACTCACTGAACGAAAATTGCTGAACGCCCAACGATTTTCGCCATAGATACGGTCGTAATATGCAACTGTTGGTATCAATCCCGGCCGACAATGGGGAAGGTCAATTCCCAAACGTTCGCCAAAACCAAAACTGCGAATATCTTTGTTCCATTGTTCCAAGCCAACTCGGCTGTCAATAAAAATATTTCGGTCTTTATTTTGTTGAATTATTCGTCGAAATGTACTGACAAAATAAGGATTACACGAGACTTTTACCGCATCGCGCATATGACGCACCGTTGGGTGGGGATGACAACCCACTTGCGACTGATCGCACGAAAAACTGGAGTGTTCGGTTACTACGCCCTGTTGCATTGCTATCAAACCTTGCGGTATTTTGAATGTGGAACCCGGTGGGTATTCAGCTTGAATTGCTCTATTGAACAACGGTTTTTGCGGATCATTATTCAGTTTGCGGAAATTCGCACTACGAACTCGGCCAACCAAAAGATTCGGGTCGTAGCCCGGCGAACTCACAAATGCCAAAATTTCCCCGGTTGCAGGTTCTATGGCTACAACCGAACCGCGTTTGTTTTGCATCAACAATTCTGCAAGTTCTTGAATATCTAAATCTAACGTGCTTTGTAGCGATAATCCGGGCACGGAAGCCGTATCATACAATCCGTTTCGAAAACTTCCTTTCTCGCGATTATGAACATCTACCAACAAAACTTTATTGCCTTTTTTGCCTCGCAAATACTCTTCGTAAAATCTCTCCAAACCACTCATTCCAATATAGTCACCCGATTTGTAATAGGGATTATTTTCTATGGTTTTTTCATCCACTTCTCCAATATAGCCCAACACATGTGCAGCCACCGGCTTTGGATATTTTCGTAAATTTCGCGGTTGAACGTAAAATCCGCGAAATTTGAACAGACGTTCTTGCAGTTGTCCGTAAGTTTCTTTTGAAAGTTGCTTCTCAAATACCGAAGGCGCAAATCTGGAATGACGTCTGGCTTTATTTAAGTTTTTTCGAAAATCTTCTATTGAAATACCTATCAATTCACAAAACTCTGTTGTGTCCATCTCTTTCACTTGTCCGGGAATCACCATCAAATCATACACCGCTTCGTTATACACCAACAATTTGCCGTTTCTATCATAAATCAAACCTCGTGCCGGATATTGCGTTACATTGCGCAAAGCATTGTTATTTGCCGATATCCGAGAACTCGTATCTATGATTTGTAAATAAAAAAGCCGTATGAAAAAAATCACAAATACCACAACAACCATGGTGGCAATTTGAGCTTGACGTTTGGCTTGAGAATTTCTCATTTAATTTGGATTTCGGGGCTAACGGCAGAGTTACTTCGGATTAAATCGCGGTCATACAGATAAACTTCAAATTTAACCCAACCCAACTCACTAAATTTTTGCATTTCTTCGAAATCACCTTTAGGAATGGGGATATCAATCATCCCTCTTACAGAAGAGTTTGGATCAGTGTTTAAAAACGGGAATCGGGAAGAATAGATGATATATATCGTATCTCTATTGTTATTTACAAAGTACATAGGTTCGAACACACCGTTGGGTTGCTTGTCAAACACACTAACAAAAAGATTATTACCATCTTCATTATCTTTCAAACCCAAATTACCGTTACCCTTTTGGAAACGCACTTGCAAATTCATCGCCGTATCGTTGATGATTCGATAGTTTACAAATGTCAAAATCGTTTCCGGTGGAAGTTTTTCGTTAGGATCGCACGAAAAAAGTACCACGCTAACCAGCGAGATTATGAAAAAAAAGCGTATCTTTGCAAAAGCATTCATTGTGAAAAATATCTAAACTTACAAAGATACAAAAAAAATCTCAATTACGTGGCATTTTTAGAAAAAATATTTTCGATTTCGTCCGAAACAGAGTTTAACACCATCGCCTTGGAAATGTTCGATTTTCAGATGCGGAAAAATCTACTATATGCGAAATTTGTGGATGGATTGGGCAGAGGCAAACTCTACCCCTACGGGAACCGTACGGGCGGAGCTTGTCCCCGCCCCAATCATTATACCGAAATTCCATATTTACCCATCGAATTTTTCAAATCCCACAAAATTTTAATTAATGATGTAAACACCGACCAATACTTCGCTAGTAGTGGAACAACAGGTGTTAACACATCCAAACATTTCGTTGCCGATTTCTACCTCTACGAAAAAAGTTTTACAAAGGGGTTTGAGTATTTTTTCGGAAACCCGGAAAATTACGTGATTTTAGCGCTTTTGCCGAACTATTTGGAACAAAAACATTCATCGTTAATTTATATGATGAATAGTTTGATTAAACAGACGAAATCTCCACAAAGTGGGTTTTATTTAAATAATTTGGAAGAGCTACACAAGGTCGTTTCGACTACGCTCAACGACCGGTGGCTGAGCGGAGTCGAAGCCACCTCGCAACTTGCACCTCGCACCATCATTCTCTTTGGTGCTTCATACGCCTTGCTTGATTTCGCCGAACAATTCCCCCAACCCCTCGAAAATACATTAGTTTTCGAAACCGGCGGCATGAAAGGTCGCAGAAAAGAATTGAGCAAAACCGAACTTCACAACCGACTTTGCAAAGCATTCGGCGTTGAAAAAATTTACTCCGAATATGGCATGACCGAACTGCTTTCACAAGCCTATTCCAAAGGCGAAAACAAATTTTCGTGTCCACCTTGGATGCGAGTGTTTACGAGGCCTTTGAACAATCCGTTAGGGATAGAAAAACATAACGTTGCAGGCGGAATCAATGTGATTGATTTGGCGAATTACAACTCTTGTCCGTTTATCGCTACACAGGATTTTGGGAAAACATTTTCTGACGGCACGTTTGAAGTTTTGGGAAGAATTGAAAATGCCGATGTTCGGGGATGTTCGATGTTAATAGAAAACGAGGGCGAGGCATGCCTCGCCCATACATTACATACATTATAAACATTATAAACTTTTCAACTTTATGAACTTAATCTCAGGCATTCAACAAATGGGTATTGGCGTTCCGGACGTCGTACAAGGTTTCGAATTTTACAAGCAAGCTTTTGGCATGAACGTGCGCATGTTCGACGACGAAGGAACGGCAAAACTCATGCTTCCTTATACCAACAATCAACCGCAAAATCGTCGTGCAATTTTAGCATTGAATTTGCGAGGCGGAGGTGGTATGGAAATTTGGCAGTACACCACGCGAACGCCACTACCGCCAACGTTTACACCCGAACTCGGAGATTTAGGTTTGGCCATTTGCAAAATCAAATCCGATGATATTCAAGGTGCGTACAACCATCTGAAAAATCATCTTACAATCCTGTGCAAGCCGGAAAAAGCACCCGACGGTTTGTTACATTTTTTCGGCAAAGATCCGTTTGGAAATATCTTTGAAGTGATGGAAGGTTTGCCGTTCTTCAACAGCGGACGAAGCAAAACAGGCGGCGTAGCCGGAGCAATTATCAGTGTTTCCGACATGGAAAAATCCATGAAGTTTTACAAAGATGTGTTGGGTTACAATTTGGTCATTTACGACGAAACGGCTGTTTTCCCTGACTTTTCCGGAATTGTCGGCGGACAAAAAACATTCCGGCGTGTGTTGCTTTCTCACAGTAAACCGCGTGTGGGGCCGTTTTCACGATTACTCGGAGCATCTTATATTGAACTTTTGCAAGCCCAAAACTACGAAGGCAGAAAACTCTATAAAGACCGTCAATGGGGAGATTTAGGCTATATTCATCTTTGCTTCGATGTGAAAAAGATGGATCAAATCAAAACCAATTGCGAACATCAAGGCTATCCGTTTACTGTCGATTCCGCTACTGCCGGCGAAAAATTCGATATGGGCGAAGCTGCAGGACGTTTTGCTTATGTTGAAGATCCAGACGGAGCGCTTATCGAATTAGTGGAAACTTACAAAATTCCCATTCTAAAAAAATTCAATATCTATCTCAACCTCGAAAAACGAAATCCGCTGAAGCCTTTGCCGGATTTTATGTTGAAGGCGTTGAAATTTGCATAATATCGTAGAGGCGAGGCATACCTCTCCCCCTACATACAAATCTAAATTATTATGAATAAATTTTTTATCTTTTTTACCATAATTTTCGCCATCAGCTGTTCGCAAAAACAACCTCAACCCGTTCGATTTTCAGGCGAAGCATTAGGCACATACTATGTCGTTTCGTATTACGATATAAACGAAAACGTTTATCAATCCGAAGTTGATTCCATTCTCAAAGCATTTCTTTTTATAGCGTCGCTTCACAATCCGGAATCGGAAATCAATGCGGTGAATGAAAACAAAGATATTGTTCTCAGTCCAATGTTTCAAGACATTTTCAACAAAGCCGTTTCAATAAGCGAAATTTCCGATGGAGCATTCGATTTCACTGTAGGACCTTTGGTTAGGGCTTATGGTTTTTGGAATAAAGAACGTGAAGAAATTACCGATGAAAAAATCGCCGAATATCTAAAATTCGTGGATTACAAAGGCATTCAGATTGTTGATAATCGTATAGTCAAGAAAAATCCAAACATGAAAATCGATTTCAATGCCATTGCAAAAGGTTATGCAGTGGATATTGTAGGTCAATTTTTGGAAGAAAAAGGCATCGAAACTTATCTCATTGATATTGGTGGCGAAATACTTGGAAAAGGTCGCAAACCTGATGGCGATTGCTGGCGTATAGGTATCGAAAAACCTGCCGAAACCGCCTATTCCGACCGTGATGTGGATACGATTATAGAACTTTGCAATGCGGCCTTAGCAACGTCCGGAAACTACCGAAAATATTACGAAAAAGACGGGAAACGCCATTCGCATACCATTGATCCGAAAACCGGAAAATCTGTAGAACATTCGCTTTTGAGCGTTACGGTCAGAGATTCTGAAACTTGGCGTGCCGACGCCCTTGCCACGGCAATGATGGTTTGGGGGGTTGAAAAATCTTTACAAATGCTTGAAAAATTGCCGGGCGTAGAAGCCTATTTTATTTCTGCCGGAAATGATGGAGCGTTTGTAATTACTAAAAGTGAGGGCTTTTGAACCGAATTGATAGTTGTTAACTAAAAAAACGAAACAAAGTTTCGTTTTTTTTTGTATCTTTGTACCATGTTACGCCAGTCCCTACATATCAAACAACTTCAAAAACTCTCTCCTCAACAAGTTCAGTTGATGAAGTTGTTGCAAGTGCCGACTTTAGAGCTTGAACAGCGCATCAAACAAGAGCTTGAAGAAAATCCTGCCTTGGAAGAAATTAGCAAAGAGTCCGACTCGGAAAGCCAAGAAGAATTCTCTGAAAACATAGAAAATTCAAATGATTTTGACGATTTCGATATTCGAGATTATTTGGATGAAGACGATGTAGCCGATTATAAACTACGCTCAAATAACCATGCTGCTGCTGATTCTCATCGCGACATACCCATCTTGGAATCATTAGGTTTTATAGATCATTTACTTTCTCAGTTCCGACTTTTGTCCAACTCCGAAATGGAACTCGCCATTGGTGAAATCATCATCGGAAACATTGATGAAAGCGGTTATTTACAACGGGAACTTTCTGCTATTGTTGATGATTTGGCGTTTTCTCAAAATATATTTACGGATTTACCAACCGTTGAATCTGTTTTGAAAAAAATCCAAACCCTTGATCCGGCTGGTGTTGGAGCACGTAATTTACAAGAGTGTTTGCTGTTACAATTACAACGGAAAAATGTAGGGGTAAACGTAGAGGTGGGTTTTAAACCCGCCCCTACGGTGGCACAACAAATTCTGTCGCGAACGTTCGATGCATTCATCAACAAACGTTACGACCAAATTCTACAACGCTTAAACATCTCGGAAGAACATCTATCATTGGCCATTCAGGAAATTACAAAATTAAATCCGAAACCCGGAAGTGTTTATAGTGATTCTGTAAAAATCGGTAGCCAAACGATTGTTCCCGACTTTATCGTAATCCCGGAAAACGATCGCTTTGAAATTACATTAAACATTCGAAATGCACCGGAATTACGCATTAGCAGAGATTATGCCGATCTTCTGCAAACGTATTCGGAAAGCAGGCAAAAAACTAAAGTCCAAAAAGACGCGGTTACATTTGTTCGACAAAAAATAGATTCTGCGAAATCATTTATCGAAGCCATCAAACTTCGTCAACATACGCTTTTGGGTACAATGGAAGCCATTGTAAATTTACAACCCGATTATTTCAAAGATGGTGATATTACTACGCTCAAACCCATGAAGATGCAGGATGTTGCAGACTTGGTCGGATTGGATGTCTCAACGATTTCACGAGTGGTTAACAGCAAATATGTGCAAACACTATTCGGAATTTTTTTGTTACGCGATTTATTTTCAAACGCTATTTCCAACGAAGAAGGCGAAGATGTTACTTCTGCCGAAATCAAAGCGCAAATCGCCGAAATCATTGCCAATGAAGACAAACGCAAACCGTTGAACGACGATGCTCTTACCGCAATTTTAGCCGAAAAAGGTTATACGTTGGCTCGTCGAACAGTGGCTAAATACCGCGAAGGATTGGGTATTGGCGTGGCTCGATTGCGGAAATCTATCTAATACGATTTCTATTAAGTGCATCATGATATTTTCGCGCATTTTGCAAATGTTCGGAATACGTTTTCGCAAACACATGATACCCAGAAAAATCTGAACTGGCGCAGAAAAACAGATAATCCGTAGGAGGTGAATTCAACACAGCATCTAAAGATGATACTGACGGAAAACTAATCGGACCTGGCGGCAACCCTCCATAAATGTAGGTATTGAAAGGCGAGTCGTGCTTCAAATGCACGTGTAAAATTCGTCTCAAACCAAAATCGCCAATAGCATATTTCACCGTTGGATCGGCCTGCAACGGCATGCCTTTTCTTAAGCGATTGATATAAACCGACGCTACCAATGGCTTTTCATCATTTTTTTTCGTTTCTTCTTCCACAATTGAAGCAATGATACTCACCTGAATTGGCGTTAAATTACGAGCTTTGGCTTTTTTCCTTCGTTCATCATTCCAAAATTTTTCGTGTTCGCTTCGCATGCGTTCTACAAACTGCTGTGCACTTGTATTCCACCACAATTCATACGTGTTTGGAATGAAAATAGCTTTGACTTCGTGAGCCGAAAGTTGATGCTTTTCAAGAAAATCAGGATCGGAAAATGCTTGTCTCAAACTCTCAAAATCTGCTTCTATCACAGCGCTCACCTTTTCAGCCAATTGATCCAAAGTTCGAATATTGTTGAATGTCAATTTAGTCGGGGTTTGTCGTCCGCTTCGCAAAATAGCTACCAATTGCCGATTGGTCATGCCTTTCCGAAGTTCGTAACGACCGGGTTTCACATAAAGATAATATGATTTTATACGTTGCCAAATATCAAAATTCGCCGAATTTTTCAGAAAATCATGCGCTTGCAAACTGTCTTGAACCTGCTGATAGGTGCTTCCTGTCGGAATATATAAAAAACCGTCTTTTTTTACATTGGGTGCAAACATCACCAAATACATGCCTAATAAGACCAAACTGCCGGTTACAAACAGTCCGATTAAAGCGTATTTTAAACCTTTTTTTTTCTTTTTCATTGTGCAAAGATACGCATTATATTCTAATCTTGAACCTAAAAAAAATAGCATCAATAATCAATGCTACTTCTCTTAAATTGTCGGGATACCAGGATTCGAACCTGGGACCCCCTGCTCCCAAAGCAGGTGCGCTAGCCGGACTGCGCTACATCCCGATGCTCAAAATTTAACTCTATGTCAAATTTGAGTTTGCAAAGTTACAAAAAAAAAATGAATTTTGCAAATATCAAAAAAAAATCGTATCTTTGTAGTGCAAATCTATGGGGTTGTTTTGGTTTTGACAGCGAGGTCAGTGGATTTGTAAGCACGTCGAGGGTTGTATGCCAGCCTCGTTAATCCCAACATTCACGCCTATAAATGGCAACAATTACAACTATGCTCTCGCAGCTTAATATCAGATATTAAGTTAGAGCTGCTTCCGCGAAAATCTTTGATCGACCGATTTCGCCTGAAGTATCAAAACGCTCGATCCGAATGTTTAGAGGTTTCTGTAAACCATTTGTATCACTGAAACTAAGTTGTGTTTCGGTTGGCTTTTGACCAAAAACACAAACGAAAATCCGACAAAAGCTAAGCGTGTAGAAAGCATTTTTGCTGCTTGTTTGGACGGCGGTTCGAATCCGCCCAACTCCACAAAACACCCGATTTCACAAACGTGTTGTCGGGTGTTTTTATGCTTATTTAATCGCATTTTTAACATTTTTTTGGAAAATACAAATTAATTTCATTTTTTTTCGTATCTTTGCAAGAATTTTTGAACCGAGCTTGCGAGCTCAACGAAGTTAAAACAAAAAAATCAAAATAACAATGACAAACAAACCCACTCAACAAAAGGATGAGCTTGTTGTAAAGTTTGTCGGAGATTCCGGTGACGGCATGCAATTGATCGGCACCTTTTTCTCCGACGCATCAGCTCTTGCAGGAAACGACTTGGCTACGTTTCCTGATTTTCCTGCCGAAATCCGTGCTCCGCACAACACCATCCCAGGTGTTTCAGGATTTCAAGTACACATTGGTCAAAGCAAAATTTACACGCCCGGAGATTTATGCGATGTGTTAATCGCTATGAATCCTGCGTCACTCAAGTCTAATCTGAAATGGGCAAAAGTCGGTGCAACGTTAATTGTTAACGAAAGTACGTTCGACGACGATGCCATTGCAAAAGCAGGATACACAACAAATCCGCTAACCGATGAAAGTTTATCAAATTATCATTTAGTTGCAGCGCCTATCACTTCGCTCACGAAAAAAGCGTGCGAAGAATTTGGTATTGACCTAAAAACTGTCGATAGATCAAAAAATATGTTCGCATTGGGTATGCTTTGTTTCATAACAGGTCGTGGTATGGAGCATATTTTCCATTTGTTCGACAAAAAATTTGTTGAAAAACCAAAAATCAAAGAAATCAATAAAACCGTGTTCCGTGCGGGATACAACTATGCTGAAACCGCAGAAGTTGTAGAGTCTGTCATAAATGTTCCCGCAGCAGCGGCGGCTTTGGAAAAAGGACGCTATCGCAATGTAACTGGAAACGTGGCAACCGCTTGGGGATTGCTTGCAGCGGCTGAAAAATCAGGTCGTCCGTTGTTTTTAGGATCATATCCGATTACGCCTGCAACGGAGATTTTGATCGAATTGGCATTGCACAAATCTCTTGGAGCACGCGTGTTTCAAGCGGAAGATGAAATCGCCGGAATTTGTTCGGCCATTGGAGCCAGTTTTGCGGGTGCAATGGCGTGTACAACTACATCCGGTCCGGGACTTTCGCTGAAAAGCGAAGCAATGGGCTTAGCTGTAATGACTGAACTTCCATTAGTGATTGTAAACGTTCAGCGTGCCGGTCCTTCGACAGGAATTCCTACAAAATCAGAGCAATCCGACCTTAATCAAGCATTGTTCGGACGAAACGGCGAAGCTCCGCTTGTGGTGATGGCAGCATCATCTCCGGCAGATTGTTTCTATGCTGCTTTCGAGGCATCAAGAATTTCGATGGAAACGATGACGCCTGTTATTTTATTGACAGACGGCTACATAGGCTTCGGTTCGGAACTTTTCAGAATTCCGAAAATGGCTGATCTTCCACAAATTCATCCTCCTATCGCAGCAGCGAACGATCCGAATTATAAACCTTACAACCGTGATGCGAATTTAGTTCGCCAATGGGCAATTCCGGGAACGGAAGGCTTGCGCCATCGTATTGGAGGTTTGGAAAAAGAAGATGGAAAAGGCAATGTGTCTTCGGATCCGTTGAATCACCAAAAAATGGTCAATCTTCGTCGCGATAAAGTGTTGAAAATTGCTGACAGAATCCCACTTCAAGACGTTATCGGTGAAGAAAAAGGAGATTTGTTAGTTGTGAGCTGGGGCGGGACAAAAGGTGCAACACTCAGTGCTGTTCAAGGTATGCAAGCACAAGGCAAAAAAATTTCGTTGGCACATTTTACCAACATCATGCCGCTACCGAAAAACACGGAACAAGTGCTTTCAAACTTCAAAAAAGTTATTGTACCGGAATTGAACGATGGACAATTCGTAAATTATCTACGTATGAAATTCCCTCACATCAAACTGGAGCAATACAACAAAGTACAAGGCTTGCCATTTACAGTAAGCGAATTAACCGAACAATTCACCAAAATTATGGAGGGTAAATAATCATGGATAAGAAATTTGTAACTATACCAAAATCTGAAACTCCATTAACGAAGGAGGATTTCATCAGCGACCAAATGGTTAAATGGTGTCCCGGTTGCGGCGGACACGCAATCTTAGCGTCTGTTGCCAAAGCATTTCCAAACACAGGATATAAAAAAGAAAATTTTGTGTTGGTATCGGGAATCGGTTGTTCGAGCCGTTTTCCTTACTATGTGAATACGTATGGATTCCACGGTATTCACGGACGTGCGAACGCCATTGCATCTGGGGTAAAAATTTTCAATCCACATCTCAGCGTTTGGATTAATACAGGCGATGGTGATTCGATGGCAATCGGCGGAAATCACTTTATTCACACTATTCGTAGAAATATCGACGTGAATATTTTGATGTTCAACAACAAAATTTACGGATTGACGAAAGGTCAGTATTCGCCTACAACACCGATGGGTGTTGAAACGAAAACATCGCCATTCGGTACGATTGAACAACCGTTTAATCCGGGTGAATTGGTGATCGGTTCACAAGGCACATTCTTTGCGCGTGCGGTGGATACCAATCCGAAATTGATGACCGAAGTTGTAGAGGAAGCAACTAAACACGATGGTACATCTGTAGTTGAAGTATTAGAAAATTGCGTTATTTTCTACGATAAAGCACACGAAAAAATCACATCGAAAGAAACGCGTGACAATAATCAGTTGATTTTGAAACACGGCGAACCCATGGTTTTCGGAACTGAAAAAAACAAAGGTATTCGCTACAATCCCGGAAAAGGCGGTTTGGAAGTAGTTACTATCGGTATCAATGGAATTACGATCAAAGACATCTTGGTTCACGACCAATACAGCAAAGATCCCGGCATTCACTTGATGCTCGCGAAAATGCACTTGCCGGAATTTCCGATTGCGTTGGGCGTTATTCGCTCGGCTGCGTTCCCGACTTACAACGAATTGTTTGAAGTACAAATGTATGAAGAACAAAAATCATCTAAAATCAAATGTATGGATGATTTGTTGAATTCGGGGGATACTTGGGAGATTTAATTTTTTCCTTCGTAGCAAGGGGATGTCTCGACTCCGCTACGCTTCGCTCGACATGACGGCGATGTGTGGGAAAAGAAAGAGAAAAAAAGAAAAACGGCAAAGCCGTTTTTCTTTTTTTCTTACACTCTTCACGTGATGCCCGTCATTCCGAGCGGAGCACACGAAGTGTGCGGAGTCGAGGAATCTCCCTGCTATGGCCTGTGACTAATTATCTCGAACGCAATGAAGTAAAAATCCGAAACACTTCCTCTGCCAACTCTGAGGACGAGCATTGACATCCATATCAAAACTCATGTAGAACTCATATACTGCACTATACTCTGTGCAAAACCACCAAACGATAAAGTTAATGTAAAAATGGATATGAAGGAGTTTTTTCATAATTTTCGGCAAAAGATATACGGGTAATTTTTTTATACAAAGATACAAAAAAAATATCAGAATGACAATTTTTTTGATTTCTATGGTTTTTTTTGTATCTTTGCATCTTAAAGAAAAATAAATGTCAACTTACAACGAATATAAACAGCTCAGCCTAACCCGCATTGGAGAAGAAGTCTTAAAATTTTGGGAAGATCAAAATATCTTTCAAGAAAGTTTGGAAATCCGCAAAAACAGTACACCATTTGTGTTTTATGAAGGTCCGCCTTCGGCTAACGGCGTTCCCGGAATTCATCACGTGATGGCGCGTGCAATTAAGGATATTTTTTGTCGTTACAAAACGCTCAAAGGGTTTCATGTGACGCGAAAAGCAGGTTGGGATACGCATGGATTGCCTGTAGAAATTGGCGTTGAGAAAAAGTTGGGCATTACGAAAGAGGACATCGGAAAAACGATTTCCGTTGAGGATTACAATAAAGAATGTCGCACGGAAGTAATGAAATATACCGATCTTTGGGACGAGTTGACCAAGAAAATGGGCTATTGGGTGGATTTGAACGATCCTTATGTGACATACGAAAACAAGTATATTGAAACCATTTGGTATTTGTTGAGCGAACTTTACAAAAAAGATTTACTCTACAAAGGTTACACTATTCAACCATACTCTCCGGCAGCAGGAACAGGGCTTAGCACGCACGAACTCAATCAACCGGGTTGCTATCGTAGTGTGAAAGATACTACGCTTGTGGCACAATTCAAGGTTGTTCGCAACAACGAAAGTGAAAAATTGTTCAGCGATGTTTTCGGCGATTTATTTTTCTTGGCGTGGACAACAACGCCTTGGACATTACCATCGAACACTGCACTTTGTGTTGGAAAAAATATCGCTTATGCGATGATTAAAACCTTTAATCCATACACGTTTGAGCCGATTACGGTTATTCTTGGAAAAGATACGGTGACGAAGTATTTTGATCCGAAAAATTTGGTCGAAAATTCCGATGCGTTAGTTCTTTCCGATGATAAAAAAAATCTGCCGTATCAATTCATTCGCGAATGGAAAGGAAGCGATTTGGAAGGTTGTCGCTACGAACAATTATTGCCTTACGCACAACCTGAGGAAGGTGACACTTTCCGTGTACTTACAGGCGATTTTGTTACAACAGAGGATGGAACGGGAATTGTTCATATTGCTCCGAGTTTTGGCTCCGACGACTTTCGCGTTGCCAAACAAAACGGAATAGGGGCATTGACGATGGTCGATAAAAGCGGGCGCTTCGTGGCTGAAATGGGCGAATTTGCAGGGCGTTTCGTGAAACCGGAATATGATACAAATTTCGATCCGAAAACCACAAATTCGGTAGATGTTGATATCGTTGTAAAATTAAAACACGAAAACAGAGCGTTTAAATCCGAAAAATACGAACACTCGTATCCGCACTGCTGGCGTACCGATAAGCCGATTTTATACTACCCGTTGGATTCGTGGTTTGTGAAAACAACAGCGTTCAAAGAACGCATGATCGAACTCAATAAAACAATTTATTGGAAACCCGAAGCCACAGGAACAGGACGTTTCGGCAATTGGCTCGAAAATTTGGTGGATTGGAATTTATCTCGTAGTCGTTACTGGGGCGTACCTTTGCCGATTTGGACAACTGAGGACAAAATGGAACAAATCTGCATTGGCTCGGTAGAAAATTTGCAACAAGAAATTGAAAAATCCATTAAGATTGGATTTATGAAATCTTCACCGTTAATGGATTTCAAGGCGAAAGATTTTTCAAAAGCAAATTACGATACATTCGATTTGCACCGTCCTTACGTAGATGAAATAATTTTGGTTTCGCCGAACGGACAAAAAATGTTTCGCGAAACAGATTTGATTGACGTTTGGTTTGATTCGGGAGCGATGCCGTATGCACAATATCACTATCCGTTTGAAACAGATTTGAAAGGTGTGTTTCCTGCGGATTTCATTGCAGAAGGTGTGGATCAAACACGCGGTTGGTTTTTCACGCTTCACGCGATTGCAACCATGTTGTTCGATCAAGTGTCGTTCAAAACAGTTGTTTCGAATGGTTTGGTGTTGGATAAAAATGGCAACAAAATGTCGAAACGCCTGGGAAATGCCGTTGATCCATTCGAAACGATTGCGAAATACGGCCCCGATGCCACACGTTGGTACATGATTACAAACGCACAACCGTGGGACAACTTGAAGTTCGACATCGAAGGCATTGCTGAAGTGCAACGCAAATTTTTCGGAACACTTTACAACACGTATAGTTTCTTTGCTTTGTATGCCAACATTGATAAATTTGCTTACAAAGAAGCCGACATTACAATCGAAAAGCGTCCCGAAATCGACCGTTGGATTTTGTCGGAATTAAATACGTTGATCAAATACGTTGACGAATGTTACGCTGACTATGAGCCAACCAAAGCAGGACGCGCCGTTCAAGATTTTGTTGATGCACATTTGAGCAATTGGTATGTACGCTTATGCCGTCGTCGTTTCTGGAAAGGCGATTATTCCGACGATAAAATTTCAGCGTATCAAACATTGTATACCTGTTTAAATGTGATTGCAAAACTGATGTCGCCGATTGCGCCGTTTTTCGCAGAACATTTGTATTTGGATTTGAACAATGCTACAAACAAAGAAGCGTTCAAATCCGTGCATTTAACGGACTTTCCGAAGTATGACGAAAAAGTTGTCAATAAGGAATTAGAGGAGCGTATGCAGTTGGCACAGCAAATCTCATCAATGGTTTTGTCGTTGAGAAAACGTTCGAATATCCGTGTACGTCAGCCTTTACAGAAAATTTTAATTCCTGTAATGACGAAACATTTGCAAACGCAAATCGAAAATATCAAACATTTGATTTTGTCGGAAGTGAATGTTAAAGATATTGAATATCTTACGGAGACAGGCTTTTTGACGAAAAAAATCAAAGCCAATTTCAAACAACTCGGCCCCAAATACAGCACCTTGATGAAGCCGATTTCCGCAGCCATTCAAGCATTCACGCAAAGTGATATTCAAAAAATGGAAGCCGACGGAACATATAATTTGACAATCGAAAATCAGCCTGTCGAGATTTTACTTTCGGATGTAGATATTATTACCGAGGATATTCCGGGTTGGGTGGTTGCAAATGAGGGTACTTTGACCGTTGCTTTGGATGTTACAATCTCCGATGAACTTAGAGAGGAAGGCATTGCAAGAGAATTGGTAAATCGCATTCAAACTATCAGAAAAGAGCAAAATTTCGAAGTTACAGACAAAATTAAACTGACTGTTGAAAAAAATAATGAGCTAAATTTTGCAATTCAGAATAATTTTGCGTATATTTGCAACGAGACTTTGGCAGAGAATTTAGATTTGGTTGAAAAAATCAATCAAGATGTTCAAGAAACCGAACTGACTGAAAATCTAAAAACTCGTGTCATCGTTGAGAAAGTATAAACTGTAAGGGCAGGTTTCACACCTGCCCCACAATAAACAAACCCAAACTGGAAAGGAACAAAGTTATGGCAAAAGTGGAAAAAAACAAATATTCCGACAAGGAATTACAAGAGTTCAAAAAAATTATTTTGGCGAAACTTGAAAAAGCTCGCGAAGACTTGAAAATACTGACAGAGGCGTATGTTAACAATGGAGAAAACGACATTAACGACACATCGCCAACGTTCAAAGTGCTGGAGGAAGGGTATCAAGTCATGTCGAAAGAGGAAAACGCACGTTTGGCGGCGCGTCAGCAGAAATTCATTGCATCGCTTGAAGGTGCGCTGATCCGTATAGAAAATAAAACATACGGTGTTTGTCGCGAAACAGGCAAACTCATTGCGAAAGAACGTTTGCGTTTGGTACCGCACGCCACGTTGAGCATTGACGCTAAACTTCAGCAAAATAAACCGAAGCCGACGCTTCCTAAACAAGATTTAGATTAGACTGTGAAACGGACTTATTTGCCGTTTGTGATTATCGGCGCGGTACTACTGATTGACCAAATACTGAAATTTTGGGTAAAAACCAACATGTTTCTTCATCAGGAGTTTGTGATTTTTGACTGGTTTCGCATTCATTTTTTGGAAAACGAAGGTATGGCCTTTGGTATGTCGTTTGGAGGGGAAACAGGCAAATTGATTTTGTCGCTTTTGCGAATTGTTGTGGTCATAGGGATTGGTTGGTGGCTCTACGATTTAGTTCGCAAAAAAGAGGAGAGTAAATGGACTATTGTAGCGATCTCATTGGTTGTTGCCGGAGCACTGGGCAATATCATCGACGGCTGTTTTTATGGGCTGATTTTTAGCGAAAGCGGTATATATGGACATGTTGGTGCTCAAGTAGCACAATTTTTACCTGAGGGGGGGGGGTATGCGCCGTTTTTACACGGAAAAGTTGTAGATATGTTCTATTTTCCTATGTTTGAAGGCACATATCCGCAATGGTTTCCATGGGTTGGCGGTGAATATTTTTTGTTTTTCCGTCCTGTGTTTAATATTGCCGATTCTGCAATAACGGTTGGGATTATTCTATTTTTTATTTTGCAGATTGAGTGGCGGAAAAAACGCACTCCTGAAGCCACTCCGCAAAATTAGACTGTTTGTGTTGCTCAAATTTATCGAAAAAATGCGTGTAAACATACTCGATGCAAATGTGCCTGAGTGTTAGTAATTCTCCAATGTTTGTTGTCGTTTTCGAGATGTGTTCCAATAAAAAGTGCTCGTGCTTACTCAAAAGCAGATCTAAATAAGAGCGATTTCCATTTTTTGCTTTTTGAATTATTTCCGATTCCGTAAGTATGTGAAATTTCATATAAAATCATACACATTAAACTACCCCTTTCCTAGAGGTTTAAACAAATGGGCTTTTATCAATTTCATATCAGCCTTCACTTCTTCTAATTCCTTTTCCAATCGGCGAATTTCTTGATTTCTGATTTGATAATTTTGAGAATCACAAACCGTATTCGGCACATCTATTTCTTGAAAGAATATGGCAATGTCGACTTGTAAACAACCAGCTATTTGACTCAATCTGGAATAAGAAATGTCTGTTTTTCCTTGTTCGATTTTACCGTAGGCCACTAATGAAATACCTAAATCATTTGCCACGTTTTCCTGTGTTAGCCCTCGCAATACACGAATCCTTCTGATATTATTTGAGAGTCCTTTAATATCCATATACAAAGTTACGGATAAAAATTTACATCCTTAAATACCTTGAATTTGTAAATTATAAACTTCAACAATTGATTTTTCAAAAGTATAAACTCAGGGTTTATACTTTTATAAAATCAAACTTGAAAACAAATTGTTTTTTTTTAACTTTTGCGTTTGTAAAAACCTATAGATTATTTTGCTGTCAGAGCAGCTAAAGCAATCGAATAAAGTTTTGTCAATTCGCTATCACCACGAGATGAAAGAATGCACGGAACTTTAGCACCAACAACCATTGCCGCCAATTCACTGCCTACTAATTTAGTACACGTTTTGTAGAATACATTTCCGGATTCTATATTAGGAAACACTAAGCAATCAGCATCACCAGCCACTTCGCTAGTCATTTTTTTGATTTGTGCCGCTTCTTTATCAATCGCCACATCAAGTGCCAACGGGCCATCTACGAGAGCGCCTTTGATTTGTCCGCGATCGCCCATTTTTGCAATAATCGCTGCGTCAACACAAGCCGGCATTCCAACGGATACTTGCTCGGTTGCGGCAATCATCGCCACTTTCGGAGTTGCAATACCTAAAGCTTTTGCAACATTCACACAAAAACCGACAATCGCTGTTTTTTGTTTCATATCTGGCGCAGGAATAATCGCCATATCACTACAAATCATCAATTTATGGTATCTTGGAGCTTCCAAAACACCTACATGCGAAAGCGTTGCTTTGGGATTAGGCATCAAACCGGTATCTTTGTTCAAAATAGCGCGCATATATTTATCGGTACTGCAAAGTCCTTTCATCAGCATGTTGCCTTTGCCTTCGTTGATGAGTTTTACAGCCAAATCAGCCGCTTTTTGTTCATCACCTTCTTGAACGAGTTCGAATTTATTGACGTCGATTTTTTCTTCGGCGCAAACTTTTTTCATTGTTTCGATGTCACCAACCAAAGTTGCGTCAACAATACCTTTTTCAACAGCCATGTTGATAGCGCCAATGGTGTGAGAATCGTTGGCAAATGCAGCTACCAAGCGTTTTTTTTCTTTGCTTTTTACAGCTTCGATAATTTGTTCGAGTTTTGTGATCATGATATTTTGTTTTTATTTTTTGTTTAGGTTGCAAAGATACGAAAAAAAACGAAATTCCGTGTAATATTTCGTTTTTTTTCGTACCTTTGCAAAAGATTATGGAAATTTTCAACATAAACCACACTCTCTTTATCCTTTGGGGCTACAACGTTTGTCTTTTGGAACTCGTTGGTGTTGTGTTGGGTGTGTGTTCTGTATGGCTTGCTACACAAGGAAAAGCCGTGAATTTTTTGGTAGGCATTGTGGGGATGTCTTTTTTGGGAGTTTTTTTCTATCAAAAAGGGCTGTATTCGTCGTTGATTTTGCAAATTATTTTGATTTGTTTTTGTGCTTATGGTTATTACAATTGGACAAAGCCCAAAAAAGGAGAAAAAACTGCCAATCAACAGAAAAAAATCACACTTTTAACCCATTCTCAACGTCTGTTGCTGATTTCTGTAATCCTTTTATTTGTGGGCATTTGGGGATCTATGATGGTATTTGCAAAACCCGATTTTTTGAAAGTGATTTTTCCGGAAAATTACAGCCATTTCGGATTAGGTTATGCCGATTCGTACATATTGATTGTGGCTATGCTCGGAATGTATCTCCGCACGCAGAAAAAATATGAAAATTGGTTTCTGTTTTTATCATCAGACACTATGGGTATTATTCTGTATACGTTGACAGGTGCATATTTCGTAGTGTTGATGTGTAGCATCTACTGGCTCTTGGATATCAAAGCCATTATCTCATGGCGGAAAGAAATGAAAAGCTACAATTCGTAATTTATAATTCGTAATTAAAAATATGTTAACAATAAAAAATCTCCACGCTAACATCGGCGAAAAAGAAATTCTGAAAGGCTTGAATTTACAGGTAAATGCAGGCGAAGTGCATGCGATTATGGGACCGAACGGCACGGGAAAAAGCACATTGGCTTCGGTGATCGCCGGTCGTGAAAAATTCACCGTAACGCAAGGCCGTATAACGTTTAATGGGAAAAATTTATTTGATCTTTCTGTTGAAGAACGCGCTGCCGAAGGGATTTTCATTGGATTTCAATATCCTGTGGAAATTCCGGGCGTAAGTATTGCTAATTTTATGCGCACTGCTGTGAATGAACAACGGAAATATCGTGGGTTAGACCCGATGTCGATTTTTGAGTTTCAAGCCATGATGGAAGACAAACAAAAGATTGTCGAACTCACAGATAAACTCGCAGGACGTAGTGTTAATGAAGGTTTTTCTGGTGGAGAAAAAAAGAAAAACGAGATTTTTCAAATGGCGATGCTTGAACCCAAATTGGCTATTTTGGATGAAACCGACTCCGGGCTTGACATTGACGCATTGCGCATCGTAGCAAACGGTGTAAATAAACTCAAACGTCCGGATAATGCAACTGTCGTAATCACCCACTATCAAAGACTTTTGGATTATATTGTTCCGGATTTTGTACATATCATGTATGATGGAAAAATTGTAAAAACGGGAGATAAAACGTTGGCATTGGAATTAGAAGAAAAGGGATACGATTGGATAAAATCGTAGAAGCGACCCTTGCGGTTGTCCTTGCCAGCATTTGTAACAATAGCCAACGAAGAGCGACCACAAGGGTCGCCCCAACAAGACAAAAAAATGAAATTCACCTGCAAAATAAAACATTTAGACGCCTACCTGTTGATTCTTCACAATGGCGTTTTTGACCAAAAAAGCATTCAGCATTTTGCTCCGCCGAAAGGTATTAAAATCACGCCAAATCCTGAAAAAACAGGAAATTTCAAACTTGAAGTTGCACCAAATACGATTGTCGAAAAACCGCTTCAATTGGTAAATGTGATTGATACGCCTGAGAATTTAGATGTTGTCCATGCCTTTGAAGTCGTTGTTGGAGAAGGTTCTACGCTTTCGCTTATTCATTGCGACGAATCCATGAACAAAGTAAAAAATACCATTCAAACCCATGTCTCTATTGAGTTAAAATCACACAGTTCGTTGCAGTATTACAATCTTCAAAACATCAATAATCACAGCACATTGAATAATCAAACCGAAGTCAAACAACACAACCATTCGCGTTTGATTTCTCACACCTATACGCTTAACGGAGAATTTTTGAACAAACAGCAACATATTGATTTTACAGAGGAATTCGCCAATGCCGATGTTCAAGGCTTGTATCTTTTGGATAAAAATCAAGATTATTTCCATCGCATTCGATTGAATCATAATCAGCCGAATGGGCTGTCGAATCAACTGTTTAAGGGGGTTTTAGATGATTCGGCGAAAGCACATTTTGAAGGTCATGTTTTTGTTGCCAAACACGCACAAAAAACAGAAGCCTTGCAGAACAATAAAAATTTACTGTTGACCGATAAAGCCAATGTGCAAACGCATCCTTTTTTGGAAATTTATGCTGATGATGTGAAATGTTCGCACGGCGCTACAATTGGGCAATTGGATGAAGATGCTCTGTTTTATTTACGCACTCGTGGTATTCCTGAAAAGCAAGCAAAAACCTTATTGATGTATGCTTTCGCAAATGATGTGGTTCGTAATGTATATCTTGATCCGCTTCGCGAATATTTGGAAAACCTCATCAAACGCCGCCTTAACGGAGAAAATATTACTTGTGAAGACTGCGTTTTTTTTAATTGAAAACGGCAAAGCCCTCAACGAAGTTAATAAAAAATAAAATACAATGAAAAAAAGTCCTTTGCAAATTGCTCGCGCCTCGTACCAACCCAAATTACCAAAAGCCTTGAAAAATCAAGTGAAACTCGTTGAAGGCGAAAAAACACAGTCGATTGCCGATCAAAACGAAATTGAAAAATTGTTTCCGAATACCTACGGAATGCCTATATTGGAATTCGTAGGGGCTGAAAATTTTTACTTCGCTGAGGACTCCGCCATTCAGCCTCTACATTCTGCAATTAACGTTGGTGTAGTTCTTTCTGGCGGACAAGCACCCGGCGGACACAACGTGATTTCTGGACTTTTCGATGGGCTCAAAGCCATTCACAAAGACAGCAAACTCTACGGTTTTCTCATGGGTCCGGGTGGTTTGGTTGATCATAACTATATTGAACTGACTGTTGAAATCATTGATGAATACCGCAACACGGGCGGTTTTGACATCATCGGTTCGGGACGTACTAAACTCGAAGACCCTACACAATTTGAAAAGGGTTTGGAAATTTTGAAAACACTCAACATCAAAGCGCTTGTAATTATCGGCGGTGACGACTCCAACACAAATGCTTGTGTTTTGGCGGAATACTATGCTGCGAAAAATGCCGGAATCCAAGTGATCGGTTGTCCTAAAACGATTGACGGTGATTTGAAAAATGAGATGATTGAAACATCGTTTGGTTTCGATACGGCTTGCAAAGTGTATTCCGAACTCATCGGAAATATTCAACGCGATTGCAATTCGTCCCGAAAATACTGGCATTTTATTAAATTAATGGGGCGATCGGCTTCGCATATTGCGTTAGAATGCGCGTTTCAAACACAGCCGAATTTTTGCATCGTTTCGGAAGAAGTGGAAGCCAAAAAACAATCGCTGGATGAAATCGTTACAAACATCGCAAAAGCCGTTGCCAATCGTGCGAAGGATGGAAATAATTTTGGCACGGTTTTAATCCCCGAAGGGCTCATCGAATTCATTCCCGAAATGCGCCTTTTGATGGATGAACTCAACGACTTTTTGGCACATCATGCAGACGAATTTGCTGCCATTGAAAAAAACGAACAACGCGCTTATATGATTTCCAAACTTTCGCCTGAAAATGCTAAAGTTTATGCCTCATTGCCTGAGGGTGTAGCGCGTCAACTAACATTAGACAGAGACCCGCACGGCAACGTTCAAGTATCGCTTATTGAAACCGAAAAACTGCTTGCGGAAATGGTTGGTGTGAAATTAGCACAATGGAAAAAAGATGGTAAATATATAGGAAAATTTTCTACACAAGTACACTTTTTCGGTTATGAAGGACGTTGTGCAGCGCCATCAAACTATGATGCGGATTATTGCTATGCACTCGGTTATACTGCGTCATTATTGATTGCCAACGGAAAAACGGGCTACATGTCGTCCATAAGAAACACAACCGAACCAGCCGAAAACTGGATTGCAGGCGGTGTTCCCGTAACGATGATGATGAACATGGAAAAACGTCATGGCGAAATGAAACCTGTAATTCAAAAGGCTTTGGTGAGATTGGACGGCGCACCGTTCAAAACATTTGTTGCCAACCGCGAACAATGGGCAAAAGAAACGTGTTACGTGTATCCCGGTCCAATCCAGTATTTCGGTCCAACCGAAGTTTGCGATCAACCATCGAAAACACTGCTTTTGGAACAAGGTAAAACGATTTGATTTTTTTTGTAACATCATGCTAACGACGAAGTCCTCAACGAAGTTAATTCTCGCCTCGCAATCTCCGCGCCGACAAGCGCTACTCAAAGCCATGGACTTGGATTTTCAAGTGATGGTAAAACCCGTAGACGAAACGTTTCCGCAACATATTCCGACAGAAAAAATGGCCGAATATTTAGCCGAAAAAAAAGCAGATGCTTTTGATTTTTCAGAATTACCAAGTGATACAACACTTATCGCTTGCGATACTGTTGTTATCATTGATGACGAAATTCTTGGCAAAGCCGAAAATCAAGACGAAGCCATCGCCATGCTAAAAAAATTATCCGGTCGCAAACATAGCGTAATGACAGGCGTTTGCATAAAAACCTCTACACAAAAAAAGTTATTTTCAGAAACAACATTTGTTTATTTCAAAAATTTAACCGACGAACAAATTCGATATTATGTAGAAACTTACAAACCCTTCGACAAAGCCGGTGCTTACGGCATTCAAGAGTGGATTGGGCTTGTCGGCATTGAGCGGATTGAGGGGTGTTATTATAATGTGATGGGGTTGCCGACAGCAAAGTTAGCAACCAAACTTCAAGATTTGACGAATTAATTACGAATTACGAAAAAGGGTTAATTTGCTGCAGATGCAACTAATTCGTAATTCTCAATTCGTAATTCGTAATTTTTTTCGTATCTTTGCAAAGCCAAATACATCTTTTTGAAACACTTTCTGTTCATATTAACATTCCTCTGCCTTTCTTTTTCAGGATTGGCACAGTTTTACACAGGTTCTAACCTCACATTTGGACGAAAACGCGTGCAATACGAAACATTTTTTTGGTCGTTTTATCGGTTTCAAAATTTCGATGTGTATTTTAATCGAAACGGCAAGAATTTAGCACTTTATACGGCTTCATTTGTGCAAAATAATTTGTCGAATATTGAACGAAAAGTAGGCGAAACCGTTGCCGAACAAATGCAATTCATCATTTTCAACCGCCTTACCGACTACAAACAAAGTAATATTGGCTATTTGGAAGAAGAAAGTTACAATACGGGCGGTATTACAAAAATCAACGGTAATAAGGTTTTTCTTTTTTTTGATGGCGATTATGTAGATTTTGAACGTCAGATTCGAGAAGGTATCACGGAAATTTTAGTCAGACAAGTGCTTTTTGGTACAACTTTGGTTGCACAGGTTAGAAACACAACTTCATTGACTGTGCCTGACTGGTTTCAATATGGTGTGATTTCTTATCTTTCAATACCATGGAATACCGAGTTTGATGATATTTTGCGCGACGCTATGCTTTCGCGAAAATATCGTCATCTTGCAGCCCTAGAAGGTGAAGATGCAAAAATGGCCGGACACTCTCTGTTTCGTTACATTGCCGAAACTTACGGAGAAGGCGCTATTCTCCGTATTTTGCGCGTTACGGCTGCACAACGAAGGGTTGAGGTTGGATTACGGTATTCACTTAATTTATCTTACAAGCAACTCATACAGAATTGGCAACAGTATTATCTTGAAAACACCCAATTTGATGGCGATACGGAAGTTCCGGATTTAGAAAAATCGCTCCGACGTGTGAGGCAAAGAGAGCGGGAACACTACCAATTCAAATTAAGTCCGGATGGAGACCAAGTGGCTTATATTTCCAACGAAGTAGGCCGTGCACGCGTGCATTTGCGAAATTTGAAAACAGGCAGACACAAGATTGTCATGAGTATTGGTTATGCCATCAATGACCGTCCCGACTACTCATATCCCGCGTTAGCATGGCATCCGAGCGGTGAAATTTTGGCGATTGCAGCCGAGCATCGCGGTATCACGAGTTTGTATCTTTACAATGTTAAAACCAGGCGAGCGGATTGGGTCAACATGGAATCCTTAGACAAAATTCTTTCGATTGATTATGCGCCAAACGGCCGTTTGATGGTGTTTTCAGCAGTTCAGCAAGGGCAATCCGATATTTTTCTTTTCAACATGGGGACACGAGTTCTGACGGCAATTACTAAAGATCTTTTTGACGATGCAAACCCTCGTTTTTTGAAAAACGGTTCACAAATTATATTCAGTTCCAATCGTCCAACCGACACGCTGATGCGCAATCAGCGTTTTCCGCAAGCACCGCTTTTAAATCCCAATCACAATTTATTTATTTACGATCTAAACAATCAAACCACAACATTGATGCGAGTTACAGACGATTCAACCGTTAATTTTTCAAACCCTGTGGAATACGAAAATGGTATTTTTGCTTTTCTTACAGATGAAAGCGGTGTGAATAATCGTGCGTTGGGAATCCTTGATAGCGTGGTTGCCAGTGTGGATACGGCGATTCATTATCGGTATGTAACCGATTATCGTACGGTAACAAATTTCAATCGCAATATCAAGGAACACGATGTAAGTCCCATTACTCAAGAACTTGCCGAACTCATCACTTACAATAATAGAGATCGTCTGATTCGTCGCGAAGCCGAACCTTCGAAAATTTTAGAAACCACTACACCGCCCAAAACCAAATTCCGCATCGCGGAAGCGCTGAAGCGGCAAAGAAAACAAGAACAGCTACGTGTTACCGATTCGTTGCAAAAACTCGAAACGCAACAGCGCAGCGGCAAATCACGTTTACGTCAGGCCACCGTCAACGATATGATAAATGAAATGACGGATGAAATTTTGCGCCAAAACGACACGGTAGGGGCGGGGTTCGCCCGCCCGATGGGCACGCAAACCGTCCCCCAACAAGCCGATACGACAATTTCGTTCACCGCAATTTCCGACACCACCAACCATTCCCAAGATTCCATCCGCAATGATGTGCGTAAACGCCTGATTTCTTTACTGAAACTGGAAAAAGATGCTACAGATACCATAAAACCAACCATCAATCCCAAACAACGACTTTACAATGTGGAATATTTTATCAATGAAGCCACGACTCAAGTCGGATTTAGTTTTTTGAACAATTCATACCAATCGTTTACAGGTGGGGGAAATCCGATTTATCTCAATCCGGGTGCAACAGCATTTTTGAAAATCGGCGCTTCGGATTTGATGGAAAACCATAGGCTCATTGCTGGGTACAGGCTTTCACTTGATTTGAACAACAATGAATATTTGCTCAGTTATGAAAACTTGGAGCCACGTACAGGACGTCAGTATGTTTTTCATCGGCAAGCTATTAGCAGTTCTTCAAGGGAAACATCATGGATAGGTTATCCAATTAAACAAATTTCGCACAATGGATATTTTATCTTGAAACATCCGTTAACAGAAGTTTTGCTACTAAAAGGTTCGGTGATTGGTCGAACAGATAAGTTAATATATAGAGCCGTTGATGATAAGAGTCTCCGACGAGACGACGAATGGAAGGTTTGGGGTGGTTTGCGTGGTGAGTTGGTGTATGATCACACGCGAATATTGGGACGAAATTTGCCACTTGGTGCGCGTTCGAAACTGTTTTTTGAATACTACCAAAGTTTGACTGAAAAAAATACGACTATGTTTGTTGTTGGCGCCGATTATCGCAAATACACGCGAATTTGGCGAACGTTCATTTGGGCGAACAGGGTGGCGGCAAGCACTTCGTTTGGACAAAAAAAACTCGTCTATTATATGGGTGGTGTGGACGATTGGTTATTTCCGAAGTTCAATCGCAATATCGTGGTGGATGAAACTCAAAACTATGCCTATCAAACATTGGCTACAAGTATGCGCGGTTTTACTCAAAATATTCGCAACGGCAACACATTTGCTGTGATGAGTAGTGAGTTGAGATTTCCGATAATGTCGTGCCTTTTTTCAAGATCGATAGGTGGGCAATGGCTTCAAAACTTACAACTGATAGCTTTTGTAGACGCAGGCTCGGCTTGGGTGGGTTACAACCCTTGGAATAAAAATAATGCAATTTATAAAGAAGTTATAGATGTCGGTGATGTTACCATTACCCTTGAAAAAGATCTTTCACCTTTTGTTGCCGGTGTTGGGTTTGGTTTACGAACTCAACTTGCCGGATATTTCATTCGCATTGATCGTGGAAATGGTATCGAAAACGGATATTTCCAACGGCGGGTTTGGTATTTTTCGCTTGGGTTTGATTTTTAGACTTTTTACCGTACATACTTAAAACTCAAATCTAAAACCACGCCAAAATGAAAGCTCAATGCACCGCCTTTTTGCCCACCAAGGAATTGGTTGTAACGCATATCCATATTGATATTCCAAAGTTCATTGAGCGTCCATAAGAATCCAACGGTAGGATTGATACTCATGTAACCTCTGTTGGAAGAAGGCTGAATGCGGTCTTCAAAAACCGGTATTCCGGACTCTTTGGTTTTGGGAGCGTTATAAGTTGCTTTGTAACGGCGATTAATCATATTCAATCCCAAACCAATTCCTGCATAGGGACGAAAATTATTAAATGCAGTCTTCGGAAAATAAAATTCGAATGACACGTTAAACGGAATATATTGCGAATTTCCCGTAACGTCTAAAATCTGTACTGAATCATCAATTCGACCAAGCTGTTGTTCTTGACGAAGAGCAGGTCGTAAAATAGAGTCTGCAACGAAATCAATGCGCTCCTGTTTCATTTGTGGAGCAAAAAAACCGAAATCGAATCCAAATGCAAAAGTATTTGTCCCAAAATATTTGCCTCGTATTCCACCGCCAACAGCGCCATTAACGTCATTCGCGTAAGCACCTATCGGCAGCATATAACTCGCTTGAAAACCTACCAAGGTTTTATCTTCCATCATGCGCCGATTGATGGAAAATCCTGAAAATGTTAATAAAACAAGCACTGAAATAAGTAAGTTTCGTTGCATAATTAAAGGTTTTTATGAAAAACTGTTGCCGAAGCCTGCGCGGTTGGCATTATAGTTAAGTCGTTGATACAAACGTGTTTTGGAAGGTTTACACAATAAAAAATTGCATCAGCAATATCATCGGCGGTAAGTGGTTCAAATCCTTTATAAACCGTGTCTGCACGATTTTGATCACCTTTGAAACGTACGACCGAAAATTCGGTTTCGACCGCCCCCGGACAAACTTGCGTAACGCGAATGCCGTGTGCAACCAAATCCATTCGCAAGCCTTGTGAAATTGCGTCAACTGCGTGTTTGGAGGCGCAATAGGCTGCGCCATTCGGATAAACTTGTTTGCCTGCGATGGAGCCAATGTTGACAATATGCCCGTGTCCGTTTTGAATCATGAGTGGTGCAATGATGCGAGAAACGTAGAGCAATCCTTTTACATTGGTATCCATCATGCGTTCCCAATCGTCTACAATGCCGTCTTGCACGGGATTTAAGCCGACTGCTAACCCAGCGTTATTAACTAAAACGTCGATATTTTTCCAATCGTTCGGAAGATTTCCCAAGTGTTGTTCAACTTCGGCTTGCGAACGCACATCGAAACACAAAGTTAGCACACAATTATGATACGCGTCTTGCAACTGCTTTTTCAGCGTTTCCAAGCGGTCGTTTCGGCGTCCGGTAAGAATTAAATCGTAGCCCGCTTTAGCAAAGCGTTCTGCAGTGGCTTTTCCGATGCCTGATGTGCTTCCCGTGATTAGGACGATGGGGTTCATTTTGCAAAGATACAAAAAAATATAATAATCACAAAAATTATATAAATCGAACATTTAACAATTTGTTAATAACCTCACGAATTTCGAACCAAAAATATAATTCATAATTCGTATTTTTTTTATAATTTTGTATCCACAAAAAATCACAAAAATGAACGTATTAATCATAGGAGCCGGCGGACGAGAACACGCCATTGCTGACGCGCTATCCAAATCGCCAAAAGTTTCCAAGTTGTATTGTGCGCCGGGCAACGCAGGAATAGCCAAACATGCGGAACTCGTAGCGTTGAAAGATACCGATGTGCAAGGGCTTCTCGCGTATGCTACAGACAACAAAATCGGCCTCACGGTTGTAGGTCCCGAAACACCGCTTTCCATAGGAATTGTAGATGTTTTCAAAGAAAAAGGGTTGCGCATTTTCGGGCCCAACAAAAAGGCAGCGCAAATTGAAGCCAGCAAACGATTTGCCAAAGATTTGATGATCAAATACGGCATACCAACCGCTGCTTACGAAGTATTCACAGATTTCAGCAAAGCGTTGAAATATGTTAAAGAAAAACCGTTGCCGGCTGTGTTGAAATACGACGGGCTTGCTGCCGGAAAAGGCGTAGTTATCGCTGAAACCCTTGAAGAGGCAGAAAATGCGTTGAAAGATATGTTGGTGGATGATAAATTCGGTGAAGGAAAAGTTGTGATTGAGGATTATCTCGAAGGTCCCGAATTTTCGTTCATGTGTTTCGTCAGTGGTGCGAATGTTTATCCGATGGTTTTGGCTCAAGATCATAAACGTGCGTTCGATGGCGACAAAGGTCCGAATACAGGCGGAATGGGCGCTTACGGACCTCTTCCTTTCATCACTGAAGAAGACAAAAATTATGCACTGGAAAACATCATGAAACCCGTTGCAGCAGCCATGCTCAAAGAGGGCTGTCCGTTCTCCGGCGTGTTGTACGGCGGACTCATGAAAACCAAAAACGGTATTAAAGTCATCGAGTTCAACGCACGTTTTGGAGATCCGGAAACGGAAATCGTCTTACCAAGGCTAAAAAGCGATATTTTCGATGTTTTTTGCGGAATAGCCGATGGAAAAACCGTCGAAATCGAATGGGACGATTTTCCGATATTGGGTATAGTTATGGCATCGAAGGGCTATCCGGGTGATTACGAAAAGGGCTATGAAATCAAAGGTATAGAAGATACCGGAGCATTAATTTACCACATGGGCACAGCTGAAAAAGACGGGAAACTGATTACAGCCGCCGGAAGGGTACTTATGGTCATAGGTAGTGGCAAAGATTTGAACGAAGCCCGAACGAATGCCCTGAAAGCCGTTGAAAAGATAGAGTGCGATAATCTATTTTATCGTACGGATATAGGCTCGCTGTCCTAATCTTTTTGGCATCATTACAATTTTTCCAAATTTAATTAAAAATTGAAAAAAATTATTTTTTTTTGTATCTTTATCCTTTCAAATCATAAAAATTATGAAAAAGTTACTTCTTTTTACAATAGGTTTTACTCTCACTACGATGGGGTTTTCTCAACAACGGTCGTTAATCCCGCCTGTTCATTGGTTTAGTTTTGAAGATGCGTTGATGTTGAATGCTGAGCGAGTGGCGTATGGATTACCACCTAAAAAAATATTTGTCGACGTGTATACCGATTGGTGCGGTTGGTGTAAACGCATGGACGCAACTACATTTACTCATCCGGTAATCGCTGATAAACTCAACACCGATTGGATCCCGGTAAAAATTAATGCTGAGCGTACGGACACCGTCATAATTGGTAGTCAAGTATTTGTGAATGAAAATCCGGGAGGACGCGGGGCCACTCACCAATTAGCGCAGGCTTTGCTTCAAGGACAAATGGGCTATCCATCTATTGCTTTGATTGATGAAACCGGCAGACCGATAGAAGTGATTCCCGGTTATAAATCGGCTCCACAACTTGAAGTGTTGTTGACTTTTTTCAGTTCAAATGCCTACAGAACTACAAATTGGGAGGAATTCCAAAAAGCGTTTCAAGGTTTAATTCGGGAATGAAATTGTAGGGGCGTATTGCATACGCCCCTACAATCACAGCAATAGCAAGCAACTATCCCCATACGATAAAAATCGGAAATCGTGCGAAAGCGCGTAATCGTAAATTTTGTGCCAATCATCGCCTACTATCGCTGAAATCAGCAGGAGTAGCGTGCTTTTGGGTTGGTGGAAGTTGGTGATGATGCCCGTTGCAATACGAAATTTGTACCCGAAAGTAATCATTAGTGATGTTGAAAAAACAATAGGTGCGGGCGCTTCAACTTCGCTCAGCGACCGCAATACAAGGTGACTGAGCGGAGTCGAAGCCATCTCGCTATCTTCATATGGTTTCCACTGGCTAACATGTTGTTCATTCGGCTCAAGCCAGTAAAGCGATTCCAAACTCCGCAACGACGTTGTTCCAACAGGAATTATCGGACGATTTTCGGCTTTGGCTTTGAGGATTTTTTGGAGACATTCTTGCGAAACCATCACTTTTTCGTCGTGCATAATATGATTGCCAATGGTTTCTGTAGTAACGGGTTTGAATGTTCCTGCGCCCACATGAAGTGTGAGCGTGGCGGTTTCTATACCTTTTTCTACAAGCGATTTCAGAACATTTTCGGTGAAGTGCAAACTTGCGGTTGGCGCTGCAACTGAGCCTTTGATTTTGGCAAAAATGGTTTGATAACGGTCTTCATCACTGTCTTCTACTTCGCGATGAATGTAAGGCGGAAGCGGGATTTTTCCAACTGTTTCCAGAATTTCAGCAAAGGTTAAATCGTTATTCCATTCGAAAATTATTTCCCAAGCATCGTCTAACTTTTCACCACGCTTAATTACAACAGAGTTGTCATTCCGAACGAAGTGAGGGATCTGTTTGCCGACAGTTTCCTCGCTACGCTCGGAATGACGAGTCGTTATTTGCAAACTATCACCTTTCCATTTCCGATTGCCACCCACAAAACATTTCCAAACACACCGATTTTTTTGTTGAAACGCCAATTGCACATCAACCGGATCGATGGGTTCCAAACAAAAAATTTCAATACGGGCTCCTGTTGGCGTGGATGTAACAATGCGGGCATGGATCACTTTTGTATCGTTGAAAACCAACAGCGCATCTTTTGGAATTTCATTCGCAATATTTCGAAAAATTGTTTCCGAAATTTGTTTGTTTTTATACACCAACAACTTTGACGCATCGCGCTCCGACAAAGGGTATAACGCTATTTTCTCCTTCGGGAGATTATAATCGTAATCGTTAATACGGATATTTTTTTGAAAAGACATTTTACAAAAACACAAAAAAATTACGAAGAATCCACCAAATTATAATAATTGCAAACACTGTCCAAATGGCTTTTGGACTATAAAGAATACGGTGTAATCGGATAAAAAATTTCCCTTTTGATTTGAACAATTCCGCAACAAGTAAGAGAAGAATATACGGAATAGAGAAAACCAACAACGCATTCGCACGAATTGCGCTGCCGATTTTCAAATTAAATAAATAATGTATAGCTCTTTGCGAGCCACATCCGGGACATTCAATAGTTGTTAATTGCTTAAACGGACATTTAGGAAATAATTGAGAATTTTCAGGATTTAATCTGCTGTAAATTATCATTAAAACGATACATACAACACCTATCAGACTGAAAATAATTATTTTCCTCGTTTTTGGCATTTTAAGTCTACCAATTTGCTAATGCTGCCAAACTTCCAACTCCAAAAATAAATACAACAAAAACAAAATAGAGGATAATGGCTGATAATCCCACCCAAAATGATACTTTAGTCCATTTTCCGGCTTGCTGTGAAGCCATATTTGCGCCATTAAGATCGCCGGCGTTGAATCTGGAACTCACATTGGCGGCATTAACAATTCCTGCTATACCAAACGGCAAACAACAGAAAAGGGTTACTAAAATAGATTCTGTAAGCCATGTTTTAGGCATTACTTGACCTGCAGTAGGGCTGTTTGGCTTAAGGGCTACACCACATTTAACACAAACAACAGCTTTTTCGGATACTTCTGATCCACAATTTGGACAAAACATATTTTTTAGTTTTAAGTTATTAATGAGCGACAAAGATACAAAAATAAATTGAATAAAACAAGATAACCCCCCTCACATAAAATCATTATTTCGAAATCATTATTCCGGTTGTCCGACGATTTGACGGAGTTCGTGATCCAAAAGCCGTCGGAATTCTCGTTGCACATTGATGGTTCTGTTCATGTGTACGGAGGTTGCCGGAGTAGCCATGTCTTTAAATTTTGCACCTGTTGGTCTGAATCGGATTCTATCTCCGGGTATTCCTGTTCCGGACACATCAACACCCATACCCACACTGCTCATTAGTGCGGTGCCCCAAGATATTACACTGAACAATCTAAAGGGTGCCTGCAAAACGGTAATGTGGTAATCAAAACTCATATCCACATTCTGAGTTCCGCCAACGGCTAACACATATCTTTCCATGGTTAGTTTGAACGGAAAAATTTCGATAACACCATTATTCACTGTTGCATTTACCGACAAAGAATCTATCAAATTTCGCTCTCTGTTTCTAAATCTCAACATCCTGGCTATCTCCGAAAAGGTTTCGCCATCGAGCAAAACTAAATTCTGACCACGCATATTAGCTGTGGCAATGGTTCGATTCAAATCCACATTCATTGCAGAATCAAGAATTGAACTCAATGTTAAACTAATATCCACAAGCCCTTCAAGCGATTGAGTAATGGGTAGCGTGTCTCTGATTTCGGGATATAATTCGAGAAGATCTTGTATTTCCGTGTTTTCAATCGTCAAATCCATCCAAACATGGGCCTCTTTGAGATTGTAGGCTCTATAAGCCAAAGACAGTTCCATTTCTCCGGCCCCGTTTGTGAGCGTAAATTCGTTCAACTTCAAGTGTTCATCGCGGATTTCAGCTATACCATGCAAATTGGTCATCACACCTTGTCCGAATAGCAACGTGTCGATATTTGCATTCAACGTTAAACTCAACAATTTTGGAACCATAAACAACGACGTTTCTTGCGTGGTTTCAAATTCGACTTCAAACATGGCGTTGTCTTCTTTGTTTTCGGCAACAAGAACACTGTCCGGAATCACCATAAAATTAGGATCATCTAGAGTTTCGTCTGTTTCTCTATGTTGTGCACGATTGGTTCGTTCAGGGGATCGCTCATTTCGTTCTGTTCGTTCACCTCTTTGCTCTGCTCGTTCTCGATCCATTCTTTCAAATCGGGTTTCAGTTTCCTCTCTTTGGCGTCTGCTTTCTCCACCTCCGCGTTGTCTACGATTAGTATCTAAGGCAGGATCATAAGTCATGGCTTGCATCAACTGATTGGCGTCAATTTTATTGGATTTCAAATCCACATGCCCTCGCAATGTTCCGCGACCCGCTAACGCACGTCTGAAATTTTCCAAACTTCCCGTTGCCAGCATATCCGTATTGCCCATTACGACTTTTGCATTATTCAGCGAAAGCGTGCGTGGTGTGAGATGCACTTCTGTGGATAAAACCGAAATCGGCAACGGAAAATCAGGCATTCGCATGCGGAATGTATCAAAAACCAAAGAGCCTTCGTAAGAAAATTCATTCATAAATTTCTGTGCAATATCAACCGTTGTATCACCAAAAACATCCACATAACCCAACAATTTTTCGATAAATTGATCCGACGACATCTCTTGCAAACGCGCTAATTGCTGCTGATGACGCTCTTCTTGACTAATCGTGGTATCACGACCTCTTCGGCGATCCTCTTGACCAAGAGTGGTGTCGCGAGTTTCGGTTCTCACCATCGGATTTTGTGGCATTAACGCTAAATTCAATTGTGATTTGTTCAATCGCACAGCCATTCCGCTTTGACGGAAATTCAGCGAATCAAGCGACATCCTTATATTTCCGACAGGCGATGTTGGTTTTTCGGGATTGGGCACAATTCGGATGTTTGCCGAAGTTCGTCCGGCACTAACTCGCATGCGTTCTTGTGGCATTCGAGCATTTAACCCCCGAAAACTGATGCGTGCGGTTTGTGTATTTACAACACCGTCGTTTGTTGGCATTTCAACTCTGTAACCGGTCGACAAACGCCCAACATTCGCGGTGTACAAATCTTTGTAACTGAAATCCAAACTGTCCAAACGCACGCTGGCTCTAAACAAAGCCTGTCCTTGTGCAAGCGTTGTGTCGTCTACTTGCGAACCAAATCGGAGTCGCGCCAAATCGGCATAAAGATTAAGCGAATCTGCTCTATTTCTAACAAGCAGCGAATCTATCGCAACAAGACCGTCGAGTTTAATTCTGTCAAGTTTTTCGAGGCTAAAATTCATCGCATCGTCCAACATAAAATTGGCTTTCAAATCGGCATGAATAGTTCCGCGTGTTCGGATTCCACTTCCTCGACCCATGAACAATACGTACAATCGTCGTAAATTCAAATTCATGTGCAAATCCGTGTCAATGTGCGGATTGTCTGTAAAGCCTTTCACAACAGCCTTTGCGGAAGCTGTACCCAAATGACCGCTATAATAAAAATCTTTAACGGTTAACATTGAATTTTTCAAATTATTCATTCGAAGTTTAACATCTGCAAGCAAATTCAGTGTGTCAATTTTCGAATTATTCACGACCATATCCATGTTTTTCAAACCAAAAACCATATCGACATTCGGCATGGATTTATCGGAATATTTACCGGTGATGGTGCCGTGGCAAAAAATTTGTCCGTCATTGATTTGAGCATATTCCAACAACATGTTGGCGTAAGCTTTCGGCAACAATTCGTGAATTTGTGAAAATCGAGTCGTATCTAAATTAAATGCTAAATTCGGGAGATACATCGAATCTCTCATCTCAACATTTCCCGTGAGTTTAAACGGTATTTCATTGATAAAAAGTTCACCTTCTTCAATGGAAATTTTTTGATTTTCGGAGAAATATTCAGCTGCTAAAATCAGTTTTAAATTTGGTTTGTTCAACAAAGTTTCATTTTCGTAATCGAAACGAATGTGTTCAACAATCGTATTCATGCGGACTTTGCCGTCTTTGAAATTGCTTGTACTTTCCAAGCTCAACGTCATGTGCGGAAAAAATACCATCATGGTTTGGTCTTTGAAATAAAGAGAATCCACCACTATATCTGAAATCACATCCACTTGCGACTTGAACAAATCACCGTTTAACACCGTTTGAAAACTCGCCAGTTGTACGCTATTTGTACTGTCGGAATAGTCAATGTTTTTCAGATTTAACGACAATTCGGAGAGCAGTTTTTGTTCGATAAATGAACCGTCTAATTTGAGGTTTGCATTTTGTATGGTTGCAAATTGTCCGTCTTGCTCGTTGCGATAATTCACATATCCTGAATGGATGAAGATTTGTTGAACGTCAATCTTGTTGAACAAGGAATCCAAAGCCATTGAGGTGGTATCAACAACGTCTTCATCACTCGCTGGAAAAATATCCCAATTTAGTTTCCCACTGTTGCTAAAGTGCACGTTGGTTACACCTCCGCGAAGTTCGAGTTGAGTTAAAATCAAATTATTTCTAAACACTAATTGATTAAAATTCAATTTGGCTTTCGCAGAAGGAATGAAGGTTAGCGTGTCTTGCGGATTTTCCTGGTCAAGAACCAATATATTGTCGATATTTAAACTCACGAACGGATAAACCGAAAAGTAAGATAAATTGACCCTTTCGACACTCACATCAGCATTGATAAATTCGTTGGCAAATCTGTTTACTAAAGGCGTTAGCCGACTTGGCGTAAACAACACATAACAAACGACTGCGAAGACAAGCAGGATAAATCCAATCAACGAGGAAAGGGAAATGAGGGAGATTTTAAGCCATTTTTTCATGATAGCAAAATATAGGAAATACAAAGATACGAAAATAATTGAAAATGGAGAATTGAAAATTGAAAATTAACTCCGTTTTGCTGAATTTGTAATTCGGCAAATAGTTGTGTTTTCGCATTACAAATGTGTTTTTTGCTGCTGAATTACAAATTCAGCAAGACAGAGTCTGAAGAAACCACTGTATTAGCTTTTGTTGCCAATAGTTCGTTGTGAGTAACCAAAATACAGATACGTTGATGTTTTTCGCGTTCTAAAAGTTCCCACACAAATTGTGTCGCCGTCCGATCCATATTGTTGGTAGGTTCGTCGAGCAGTAAAATTTTAGGATTTCCAAATAAGGCACGATACAAACCGACTAACTGCCGTTGTCCGCCCGAAAGGTTTATCCCATCTTCCCCAACTCGAGTTAATGGCCCTAACAGCAGATTGCCAAAGTATTTTTGAAAATCCAATTGCATACAAAAAACCAAACAGCGCTCCAACATTTTTTGATCGTTGGTTAAACAGATATTTTCCAACAATGTCGAATTAAACAATTTGATGTGTTGAGGCATAACCCCGACAACACTTCGCCAATCGTGCAAAGGAAAATCTTTCAAACTTTTTCCGTCAACGGTCATTGTGCCTGATTCCGGTTCATAAAAACGAGAAATCAAGTGTAATAACGTACTTTTACCCGAACCGATTTCGCCCAAAATAGCAGTAAGTTGTCCCTTTTTCGCTTCAAAATTAATGTTGTTAAGCAACAACGGTCTGCCCGGAAAGCGAAAACGAAGGTCTTTGACTTCGAGCGTATCAATACGCTCTACAACCTGCCCCGAAGTAACTTCGACAGGCTCTCCATCTAAACTGGTAAATTCATACAAACGATCGTAAGCCACTTTGGCTTCCTGCAACGTGATATAAGCACCTGAAAGCGAAGCCGACGACGAAATTACCGACCCTGCAAGCGATATAATAGCCACCAACGTGCCCAAACTCAATTGGTCGTTTAATACGGCTAATGAACTAAAAGCAATTACGCCTATAATGGCGACTGTTCCTATGTTTTGAACATTTAATCCTACTTTATTCCCCAAAAGTGCTAAATCATACGCCGATGTTTGAAATGTAGCATATATCTGTTTGGTATAACGTGTAAAAAATTCTTCCTTGTTGTTACCTTTAATCACATCCGCTCCTTGCACGGTATCGAAAAAATTGCTTTCCGCACCTGCATAAGAAACCATCACATTCCGCTGTCCGTCTATAATTCTTTTGCTGTATTTCCAAAATACCAAAGCTAGTAATAAACTTCCGCAAAGTGCTGTTACTCCAGCAGTCCACCAATATGCAAAAAGTAAAACTGTGCATACTACAACGGTTAAAATATCTATCAACAGCGCTCCTGCCACATAGTTTATGGTGCGCTGAATACGCCCGGCATCATTGAGCCGAGCTGTGATTTCACCCGTCTTTAAACTATCAAAAAACGATTTTGGTAAATACAAAAGTTGATTGTAAAAACTTCCGACAATCCGATTGGCAAAATCGCGACTTTGTCGAGCTACCAAAATAGTTCGCACGTATGAAAGCACGTTTTTTGCCAAAAGCAACAAGGCTAAAAAAATGATACTAATCCATAATTTTTGGTGTTCTTTTGCAGGTAAAATTTGGTCAATCAGTTGTTTAGAAAAAATAGCCAATGAAATACCAGCTATTGTCACCACCAAACCCAAACCAACAACAACAGAAAGTATCGAAACATCAGGAGTAAGCAACTCTTTTAACCAAGCCTTTTTGCGTTTGCTTGTGTCGTCTTCGGTGCGAAACTGTTCAGTGCTTTGCACCAACAACAATTTTTTGCTTTTCCACAGTGCCGAAACATCTTGCTCGCTCATCTTGTTCATTTCTTTTGCAGGATCACCAATCCAAAATGCACCGTTTTGATAACCGAAACAAACTACATAATGCTCCAATCCATCGGGTAAGGTGAAATGTAGGATTGCAGGATGTTCCAAGGGTTTCAAATCGTCGATTTCAGCTTCAAAACCTTCCGCTTTTAAGCCTATGGCGTTGGCGGCTTGATAAAGCCCGAGCAAGGTTGTGCCCGTTACGGATGTGCCGCTTGTGGGCACTAATTTTTCTTGCGGGATATTTCCGCCGTAATATTTCACAATCATGGCAAGGCAGGCAATGCCACAAGAAGCCTGACCATGCTGACGAACAAAAAATTTATCGTAGTTTTTGAGCATTATTTTGGTAAATGTTTTAGGATAGTTTCAAACTTAACCGCCCCATGATGTTTGAACTGTAATTTTTTATCCGCACAGTATAAAAACACTGACGGAATGGGCGGAGTGCCGTACAAATTGGTTACTTTGAGGTAGTCGTCTATCAGAAAATGGATATTATCATACTGCGATAAATCATAATGAGAATAAAACTCAAAAGCCTGTTCGTTTTCGGCATGTGTAATCAATAAAATCACAACATCTTCCAATTGTGTTTTTTGATTGGTTAGTGAGCGTAGTAGAACTATGAGTTGTTTGATTTTTTCGTGGCAAAATTCACATTCGGGGTGTGTAAACAGCAGCAATATAGGCTTTTCGGATAATGAATCAGTACATAATTCATTCATAGTTTTGAGATCAAACAAACAAAAATCCTGAAATATTTTTAATGGTGCTTCAAGTTGTTTCTTTGTTTCCAATCTTTGATAAGTTTTAATTCCCAAATAAAAAATAGACAGAGCAATAACACCAGGAATTACTATTGATAATATCTTTTTCATGTGTTAGAAAAGTAAAGTAGTGATGTAAATTACAGCAATAACTAATAAAAGTAACCCAATGCCATAGGTAGTTATTACAAAATAAAGTGAACGCCAAAATTTCTTTTGGGTATAAACAGAAACGAATATCGAAAGCAAAACCCAATATGTTAATTCAAAAACATTCAAAATACCCATTGGGTATGCAAGAAATGGTTGCACATTATCCGCTCCAATCCAATGTATAAGCGAAAAAAGAGGCGTATTGATGTCTTCCAAAGAATTAGCGCCCACAATCGAAAAATAATTGATCCGAATCATCACTTCCAACAAAAAAATAACATCTGCTTTTAAAGCAACATTAAAACTTTGACCAAACTTCAAATTTTGCTCGCTCAAAAGTGCACCGGTTGTAAGACACAATGCTGTGTAAAACGGTCTCAACAAAAGCAACAAAGGAATAAACAAATAACCAAATTTTTGATAAAACTTTTTCTGTTCAATAAGTTCCGCCATACGTTCCGCCCCAATTATTTCGCCGAATGCATCATAATACAAAGCATCATCAAACAAGATATAGTTTGCCATCATACTGTAACCGATAAATACGATACAATACAGGCAGAAAAAGTAGAGAGGTGAAAAATTCAGGTATTTGTTCATTTGTAAAAAAAATATTTAACAAATGATGGCTACTGCTAAAAGCAATAGCCATCAATGTTTGGAACTTGTCAAAATCTATTTTTGATATACAGTTATCTTAAAATATTTTTTAGTTCTGATAACTGCATAATAAAAGTGTAATGACACAATTAGTAGCATAAAAACAAGAGGGATACGCATGCTTATCAGTGAAAGAAAGTTAAGTACACATAGCATCATAAAAATACCTATTCCTAACCCAAAGAATAATTCCGGAAATATTCGATGAACAAAAATTTCCATATCGTTATCTTCCACCGTTATCGTGGCACGCTTAATAATCCAATCTTGCCTAACCGTTAATTCATATTGCCCACTTGGAAGCGCAATAAACAGCGCATCATTTCTTTTCAGTTTATAGGAAGCGTTGTCGATCTCAACCCTTATAGACGTGGGAAGCAGGCTGCAACCATTCACTATTTTAATATTTTTCATGCTGTAAAATAATTTAGAAAAGATCGTCAAAAAGTCAATTTTACAATTACTGTAGGACAAGTCTTTTTGTTTTTTGAATTACACAATTAGCACCTTATATTGACCCCAAGGCCGATAACTATTGCGGTTGGGCCAAAGATCAAGGCACCAATAGCACCGCCAAAAGCAAGTGCACCTGCACCATATGCTATCCATTTTCCATATTGGCATGCTTTTGATCTTTCAGCTTCTGAGAGTTGTTCCCACTCCATTTCGGTAATTTCGGTAAATCCACCTTGGATTTGTTCCATTTGATTAAAATTCATTTTCTTCATAATTTTTTCTACGACTACAGCCCTGGTCGTCCGGTTTTAGTTTGTTGTTAGTTCGGAATTATTTCCGACTGCAAAGATACAACTCCTTGTGGTCAAAAAATGACCACGAAGAAAATATTTTCAAAAAAATGTTTTTTTTTTGCTACAAAGGTACGAAAAAAAAATGAATTTGACTAATTGTTTATCATTCCGCAGTTGATTTTATACTAAAGTGAATGTCAACAACCTCATAGTTATTGTAATAATACGTGTTGCGGGTGCGACTGTATTTAATCTCTACGCCGTGAGAATTCAATTCGTCAATTCTACGGGTCAACGTGCTACGGCTGATAGATAGTCGTTTCATCAATTGTTCCGGCGTGCCCGTACATTCTTGGCGAACAAGTTTTTCTAAGGTAGCTAAATTTTGAAGGATTTTGGCTTGGTTCATTATGGTTTGTTTTAAGTTTTTTGATTGGAACATAAAAAAAGCGCGAGCAAAACTTTTTATCTGCATTCGAGGTTCTAGACTACCTGTGTTATCAAATAATGAGTATGCTCACGCAGGATTGCGTGAGCGTTCATGATAACACTTTGAAATTGTCTAGATTTCGAATGCGAAAACGCTCTGTATATAAATGTCAATGTGCGTATTAACTACGCTGTTTTTACCATAGGCTGTTTTAGTTTTATTTCCAACCGCAAAGATACGAAAAAATATTAATAACTTGACAATTCATTAACATTTTTACATTTTTCAAGAAAAAATATACGAAAATGAAAATTGTTGAATTAATTTTGTTTTTCTGTTTTTTTTCGTATCTTTGCAGATGAGTTTACGAACTCAACGAAAGTAAAAAAAAGGAATTTTATGTTCAAAATAACCCAACACCCGATTTTGGATATTCCGCAGCCTGATGTTGTGGAATTTTTATTTAATGGTCAAAACATCACCGGACAGCGCGGATTTACGATTGCTGCGGCGCTTCATCAAGCAGGATTTCCGGTGCACAGCCACAGTATTCAAAACCGTGAACGCAGTTTGGAGTGTGGCATTGGAAAATGCGGCGCTTGCGAAATGCTTGTTGATGGAGAAATTCGTAGAATTTGCATTACGAAAGTTGATGATATCAAAGAAATCCGTGAGATTCCCAAAGATTTTTATCCGGATGGAACGCCATTGCATCCTAATGAATCGAATAAAGTTTTTAAAACCTCGGTTGCCATTGTTGGCGCGGGCCCTGCAGGATTGGCGGTTCGCGAAGAGTTAAACAAACATGGTATTCACAATTTAGTTATTGACGCAAATGATAAGATTGGCGGACAATTTCTCATGCAAACGCACCAGTTTTTCTTTTTCGAAAAAGAAAAAAGATTTGGTGGTATGCGTGGTTTCGACATCGCCAAAACTCTTGCCGGAGAAAACCTTGATGGAATATTACTCAACTCTACCGTTTGGGATTTGCTTGAAGGAAAACGTTTGGCTGTGAAAGACACGGTAACTCAAAACGTTTTTTATGTAGATGCTGATTATTTGGTGGTGGCAACCGGCGCAGTTCCGTTCATGCCGGCATTTGAAAACGACGATTTGCCGGGTGTTTACACGGCTGCTGTGGTTCAAAAAATGATGAACAACGAACTCACGTTGTTGGGTAAACATATTCTTACCGTTGGCGCTGGAAATATAGGTTATCTCACGTCATATCAGGCGATGCAGGCGGGTGCAAATGTGGTGGCGATTGTCGAAGCGCAAAACAAAGAAGGTGGTTTTCCTGTACAGGCAAATCGTGTACGAAGGTTAGGTATTCCGATTTTTACGTCACATATTTTGCTTAAAGCCATTCCAAACGAAAATCACACGGGAATAGTTGGTGCAGTTGTTGCCGAATGCGAGAATTTTCGTGCCATTCCGGGAACGGAAAAAATCATTGAAGGTATTGATGTTATCAACATTTGCACGGGACTAATGCCCGATGATCCGCTGTTAACCAAGGGGTTTGATGTGTTTGGTCGAAATTGTTTTGGTGTTGGCGATGCCATCCGAATTGGCGAAGGAACATCAGCCGTACTTCGTGGTACACAAGCAGCGTTGGAGGTGTTGCAGGCTATGAACAAGCGTATCAATTACGATGAATATTTGACCATCTCGAAAGAATATATCGACTCGCAACAACATCCTATGCGAATCTTGGAATCGCCGCAAATGCCTACGCCTGAACGTATGCAGAAAAAAGGATTTGTTCTTCTTGATTGTCTGTATGGCTTTGCTTGCAATCCGTGTTCGTTTGCTTGCAAATGTGGCGCCATTACGAAATCCAGCACCAATACAGTGCCCCACATTGATTTCGACAAATGTATCGGCTGTATGGACTGCGTGTATCAATGCCCCGGACTGGCGATTTTTGGCTATAATTTAAAGCGGAATTTGTTGTTTTTGCCTATCGAATATGCTGCAAGCGAAGGTGCAGAAGTATTTTTGGTCGACAATCAAGGTCAAAAATTGGGCGAAGGGGTGATTGAACAAATTCTCGAACGATC
>Ga0131853_10000728_pt1 | contig 59166 bp, 59 predicted proteins | sample TergutLab28metaG_FD_92764 | JGI IMG/M metagenome (GOLD analysis project Ga0131853, IMG submission 92764) | Labiotermes labralis P1 segment gut microbial communities from Petit-Saut dam, French Guiana - Lab288 P1 (version 2) (version 2) | ecosystem: Host-associated > Arthropoda: Insects >...
CTCCGTTGTCGCCTCCGTTGTCGCCTCCATTGTCGCCTCCGTTGTCGCCTCCGTTTTCCGCTATGGTAAACGACGGGAATGCGAAACCTGTAACGATATTACTGCTGCGCGGATTTTGGGTCAAAAGACCGCTCACCAAGGAATTTCCAAAGTGAACCGCTTCCACTGGTGTGGCTGCAGTATAATCTACGAGGGAAGGAGCCGGTTGATTTGCGGGAGCAATCGCCTGTATGCGGAATACGTATCTTTCACCCGGGGTCAGGCCCATCGTATTTACATCAATATAAGTCTGCGTCGTATCTCTGTAAGCGTCCGCTAAAGCTGTCATGACATGGGTGTTATTTGTCAAGGTAAATGCCTCTATGCCGACGGTTGTCGGGAGGATGAACTCAGTCAGCATCTCCACTCCGGGTGAAACTGGCTGATTCGCCGGTATACCTGCCCAAGCTACGGCTCCTGCTGAGTTTGTATTAAAGCCACCAGCCCACAGCGAAGTGTTGGGGCCGCTCGGAGGATTCACGGCAAACTGTGCGCCGTATCTAAAAGCGTACACCCTATAGCTTCCCGCGTGAGGTATAGCGTTCCAGGTAAGCAAACCGTCAGCGGATATTTGCTCTCCAAAAGTGAGGGTACCAAAATAAGGTGTATTCTGGACACCCGCGCCTGTGCGCGGCCAGCCGCCCAGCAAACGCTGCAAACCTACTTGAGGACCGTGCCAATTTTCATTATCAACCTGCCCTGCCGCAGGACTGGGATGACGTCCTCCAATCAGAGAACCGTGACCATTGACCGAACCACCGTCGAAAGCATATCTGTAACCTAAGCGATTAACTAATCGCGTGAAGACGCGTCAGCGTCTGCCTCCGGCGTTTCAGCCAAAGAAAATCAGCGTATCCTCCCCAATATAGGCGGGATGATTCTGAATTTCGATCGAGATTCTGGCCAGGCTGCTTCTGTTAGTCGCCGCGTCGATGTTCGCGGGGTCAGCGGAAAGGCGGTCTGGGTTGGGCGTAGTAGTGTTCGGCATCGGGACCATAATGTTGCCAAAGACGCTACCGCCCACATCGCCCACAGTCCCAATGTGAACGAAGACAAAGCCCGGATAAGCCGCACCTCTGTCCAACGCATCCGCTATCAGCGCTTTGGACTGCGGAGCTGACGCGGAGCGCGCCCCCGGTCTGGTAAGTATTGTAGTAGTGCTCATGGGTGATTCGTTTATGATTTCACCGTTGACATCTAATTCTACTGCCACTACACGGAAGTGAAAATCCCTGTAAGGAAGCGGCAAATCAAAGCCTTGACGCGCAGCTCCCAAGAAAGCACCCCAAGAAAGCTCACCATTGTCGGGGTGTACCGGGAGGTTTGGGTAAAGGAGCTGTTCGTGGACTGGGTTGTTATGACCTCCTGTCGTCCCAACCACAAAACCAGGAGCAATATCATTGAATCTTGTTCTGGCCTGTACCACGGTATCATGACCGATCAGGATCCACGGTTCGGTGACAAATTGGGATCTGTAGGCCATAGCAGGATCCATTTCGTTTTCTTCTGTGAAAGCGTAAATTATATAACCATCCGCATTCTGAACGGTACCCCATGTGAGAGCCCGGTTGCCGTTGTAAACCACAGGCCCCAAGGTCGAAGTTACGTTAGCAGGTTGGACGCCGCTGTTTTCATAAGCAAAGCCAAAACCGGTCGGCGCAACTAGCGAAGTAGCCGTAATTCCAACCGGCTCCACAACTTCAACCAACACATACGGCGGCTGCATCTCCGGGTATTCGCCGCCGCTTACGGAGAATTCCGCGGCTGTGAATACATAGGTGTTGCCGACTTCCGTATCTTCCGGGTCGTAGCCGGAAGTGTTTTCCCACAGGTAGACGCTTACGGTAAGCACCAGAGACTGCAGGGGTTCCACCACCGTTACGGTTGGGAACAACTCCAGCAAAAGCTCCTGGATGTGTTCCAGCGACATGCCGTAGGCTATTTCCAGTACTTCGCCGGCGGGTACCGCTGGGGCAGTCTGGTTTGGCGTGGATGCGGCGCCATTTTCGCCTTCGCCGTTGTAACCTTCGCCATTTTCACCTTCGCCGTTATAGCCTTCGCCATTTTGGCCTTCGCCATTATAGCCTTCGCCATTTTGGCCTTCGCCGTTATAGCCTTCGCCATTTTGGCCTTCGCCGTTATAGCCTTCGCCGTTATAGCCTTCGCCATTTTGGCCTTCGCCGTTAGCGCCTTCGCCATTATAGCCTTCGCCGTTGTCGCCTTCGCCATTATCGCCTTCCGCCGCAACAGGCGGGGCTTCGTCAGGCGTTTCTGCGAAACTGGACACAGGCATTACGAAGCTTGACATTACTATCATAGCTGCGATAAGAAGGGCTATCGGTCTTCTTAGCTTAAATCTTGCCATCTTGCCATTACCTCCTTTAAAGTTTAATCTCCCAAGGCCCATGCCCCGGAAAATTTCTTGCGAAATCGAACAAAATTCACTCCCCTCCGCGTGCCGTAATGCATTTACAAGCCAATTGTGTACAATTTTGCGCAAAATTGTGTAGTATGTAATGTCAAAAATTATGCCCATCTGTTATAAAAATAACAAATTTTTAAGCGATTGTCAACATTAATTTTATAGACCTCTTGCGAAATTAAGCCCGCAAGAGGTCTAATATAATTCTTTCAATATTGTGCGTCATCAAATTCAATCCTTGGCCTCGCCCCTTGCCTCAATCTTCGCGACCGATACCTCGTAGGCCACCCGATCCTCGACATTGCCGTCCTCGTACTTTTTCTGATATCCGCGGCTTTGCATCCGACCCCATATCTTAATATTTTCACCAACGACAAGCCCGCTCGCATAGCGCGAATTTCTGCCCCACGCAATGCACGGTATGTAGTCCGACTTGTTATACGAACGGTTTACGGCAACAAGCAGATCCGTTATCTCACGGCCAAACGGCGTAAGGCGATGTGTCGGCGGTTTGCAGATATATCCGTTTAGGAATACGTCGTTTGGGTTCTTCCTGCCTGTCTCGGCGGTATCGGCGTCGTTCTGCGCCTGAAAATCTCTTACAAACACAGTTAGGAGGAGCCTGTTCTTCCTCTCACTCTCGACATAGCTGTTGTATGACCGTATCTGGCCCCAGATATTTGCCTGAGTACCCACCGGAAACGTACAGACATCCAGCAGCCTCTCGGATATCGTCACGGGCAGCGCGTCAAAAGTATCGGAAAGCCGAGCCACTTCAAGCCTGAAATTGTAAAATCCCTCGCCGTAAACCTCGTGCGAGTACTCCAGCTCCGACGCTACCTTTCCCGACACGTATATCTTATTGTTTTCCAACAGACTTTCCTTGTTTTCCCTGTGCATAAGCTACTCCCCTCATTTGATTTCCGTTTTTCTAATTTCTAATGTATGAGGGCTAGTCTTCGTTTAGAACCTGTTCTTATGCCTGCTTCGCGAAGTTAAACACCTCGTCGATCTCCCACACCTTTGCCCCGCACACCAGCATTGCGCCAACCAGCGCAATTGCCGCGTCCACACCCAGAGCGTGCATATGTACCGGAAACTCCTGTACAGCCGCCGGTTCCCCGGCCGCCGTCGGAAACCCGCGCTGGATACATATCTGCAACTGTCCGCCCAATTCGTCGTCAACTATGGACGACGTAGTGATACAAGCCTTTTGGTTGAGCCCGTATGTGATAAGATTCCCTGAGTAGCGCCTGATCGGCATAGTTTTGCTTCGGTCGGAATTCATCAATACAAAGGAGTCCGGCAGCATATCCGCCAATACCTGGCCGGCGCTTTCGTGAGGGTCATTTATTATCAGAACGTCGAACAACGGCGGGTTTTCGCCTCTTGGAAGCGGAAGCGCGTACAGTTCCCCGCACAGCAGCGAAATTCCGGCCAGAACCGGTTCATTGCGGTTGTCGCTTAGAATATTTTTCTGGCAGAACATTCCAATGCGCGGCATAGCGCTCACCTCCTCTACATCGGTTCCGAACTTAAAACGACCGAAAGCGAGTCCGGAACAGGCATCTTCAGGCCAATCCCTGCAAAGCTTGAGGTCGATTTTTGAGCAAAATGCGATATTAGTATTCTAATCACTATCGGTTTATATATGTATAGTAAATTCTGTTCAAAAAATCCCGTATTCACGGGCGTTCAACAATTTGCATAAAATTTCGGGCTTTGTCTATCAAGCTTTCAAAGTCAATATTTTTGAAGCTTGTAGCGTCTACGCGTATTGTATTCGAGTCGATAGCGACGTTTACAAACTGCTCGAATGATCTCGAGATGTATTCTTGATCCGGCTTAAAATCCGGCAGCCGCAAATTTTCGTGGCGCTCGGAAGTCGTCTCGCGCTCGATGAAGCGCCTGGCCAGCGCGTGCAGGTCGCCTGCAAAAAGATAGGTCAGGCATCTGCATTTGTACCGTGAAATTATACCGTTTATATGGTCGCACTCAAACTGCCTAAAATTGGCCTCAAGTATACACGGCGCCCCGGCGGCCAGCATACTTTCGGCCACGCTAAACATAACACCCGAAGTCGCCCTCGACAAAACGTGCCGTGTTTCGTTGGGGTCTTCAAACGCGACATGCTCCGAGAGTGCAATTTTCAGCGTATCCTTGGTAAAAAAAGGTATGCCCAGCTCATGCGCAAGCCGTGCGGCGAAAGCGCTCTTACCCGACGCGGAAGGCCCGGTTATCACGATTAACATTTTTCGAGCTCCTTTCCACCTATGGCGAAACAACTTTAAACCAATTTTTGCTCGGCGCTAAGACGCCTCCCCTGTGGAGCGTCGGCGGCAGCAGACCAACGCTTCCAGAAAATATTGGCTCGTTTCTCAAGTTGCTTCACCATATTACAGTTCCGCTCGAGAACTGCCATACAAGAACACATGCGCATATGCCGCGTCAGCCGCCGCCCGTACCTTCTCCGGCAAAAACTCCAGCTTTGCCTCCATCCGCTCAATAATGTGTACCTTTGGGCGAATTTCCGGGTGTTTTGCCACAAATATAGTACAGCAATCCTCAAACGGTCTCACAGATATTTCGTATGTACCGATTTTTTGCGCTATAGAAATTATCTCGTGCTTGTCGAGTCCGGCCAAGGGGCGCAGTATCGTAATGGAACAGCTCGCGTCGATAGCCGAAATCGCCTCAATGGTCTGGCTTGCTACCTGACCCAGGCTGTCGCCGGTGACGACACACTTCGCCTCGCAGCGGTCGGCAAGTATGCCCGCGATCTTGAGCATTGCGCGCTTCATGAAGATTGTGAGTTTTTCGCGCGGTACGCTCTCATACAGATAGGTTTGGATATCAGTGAACGGCACGACATGCAGCTTTATATACCCGCTGTAACCGGCGATTTTATGCGCGATATCCAGAACCTTCTGGAGCGCGCGTTCAGACGTAAACGGAGGCGAGTTAAAGTACACGGCTTCCAGAGCCAGGCCGCGCTTTGCCATCATGAAACCGGCGACGGGGCTGTCAATCCCTCCTGAGAGCAGCAGTACGCCCCTGCCGCTGCTTCCGGCCGGCAGCCCTCCGAGCCCAGGCACGACCTTTGAATAAATATATGCGCTATGGCGGATTTCGATGTTCAGAACTACATCGGGGTTATGAACATCGACACGGGAAGGTGGAAAGGAATTCAGGACAGCTTCTCCTACAGCCGCCGAAACATCGTAAGAGCGTACGGGAAACAGCTTGTTTGCGCGCTTTGTCTCGACCTTGAAGCTGCACGCGAAATCGTTATAATTATCGCGGATGTAGTCCAACACAAGCCGGATAATGTTCTCGAGCGAAAGTTCCCGCGTTCGTGTGCATGGGCAGAAACCGACGATTCCAAGCGTAGTGCGCACACACGACAACACGCTCTCATACTCCATTTCACCGGAAGCGGAGCCGGAGCGCTCAATCACAAAGCGTCCGTCCTCAAGTACAATTCTGTAACCGCCAAGCTCTTCAAGGCGTCGCTGTAAATCGCGCGTGAGCTGTTTTTGAAACATCCGGCGATTCTTTCCGCGCAGAGCGATCTCGCCATATTTTACCAGAAGGACTTTCGTAGTATCCATATTAAACGCTACCTCTTACCAAATTTTCTAAGCACACGTATAGCCGCCTCAAGCTCTTCGACAAAGCGTGCGGCCTCGTCCATAGTATTTGAAGACGAGAAAGACAGCCTCACCGAACCTTCGACGCGCTCCTTCGCAAGCCCGTAATGGCGCAGTATGTTCTTGTCCGCTATACGGGAGTTGCAGGAAGACCCTGCCGCAACATATATACCGCGGCTCGACAACTGGTTTATCAGCGTTTCGGCCGTAACTCCCGCAAAGCTCATGTTCAGTATGTAAGGCGAAACGTTTCCGCCGCCGTTTACGGCCCTCTCCATGTCCCGGGTCTGCTCCTCAATATATTCCTTGATACGCGCTACGTGAAACGCGTTGTTTGACATATTCTCATGAGCAAGCTCTGCAGCTTTGGTACATGCCGCAATTGCCGGAAGATCAGGAGTACCATTCCTTAGAACGTCAGCGATTCCACCGGAATCTTTTCGTGCGTGAAAAAGCGGCCCTATCGACTTTGCGAAACATAGTCCGCCAACGCCCTTAGGCCCGTTTATCTTGTGTGACGCAAACGTCAGCACATCCACATATCGCATGTCTATGCTGTGCTTACCAAATCCGGCGACTCCGTCTACGTGCAGTATCGACCTTTGATTCTTGCCCTTCACGACCTTATAGATCGCTTCGATATCGGAGATCACACCGGTCTCGTTGTTGACGTACATCAGGCTCACGAGAGCGTCGTGCTCGTCCAGAGCGGCCTCCAGGTCGTGAAGATTGATATTTCCCTCATGATCCAGCGGCAGGTATAAGACCTCGTATCCGGCGCTTTCAAAGTACTTGCATACGCTTCTCACGGAGGAATGTTCGGCCAAGCTGCTGATTAACCGTCTTCGGCGCGGCTTCAAGCCAAAGCCCTGCATTACCCCAAGCATGGCAAAACTGTTTGCCGCGCTGCCGCTTGACGTAAAAAGCACCTCACAGTTTGAACACAGCAGCTCCGCAGTCCTCGTTCGGCAGCCGTCAAGCGCGCGCTCGGCGGCAAATCCGAGCGCGTGCGCCGAATTGGGGTTCGCGTAGAGTTGTTCGGAGGTCTGCATGAACGTTTCCAACGCTTCCGCGCACAGCTTAGTTGTGGCGGCATTGTCAAAATATACTTGAGAGGTATGAGACGCGCTCAATCAAAGTTCCCCTCTTGCGCTTAGCAGCAATATGACAGACGCGAACGCGGCGGTTTCCACACGCAGTATGCGTTTGCCCAATGATATGCTTTCGGCGCCAAGTCCGCGCAGCGCCTGAATTTCCTCGTCCTCAAAGCTGCCCTCGGGGCCGATAAATACGCAGACATTTTGCCCGCTTACTTCCTTGAAGGCTTCGCTTGCGTTGAGCTTTGTCTCATTTTCATTCGCAACAAAAACATGGTCAAAGCGCGAAAGACTGTCCAAAGCATCCTTAAACGTCATAATATTTGATACATCAGGGATAATATCGCGGTTTGACTGCTGCGCGGCCGATTTTGCGATTTTTTGCCAGCGCTTTGCCTTAATACCGGCATTGGCGGGATGAGTCTGCGTCCGAGCGGTGAACACCGGCACGATTTCGAGCGCGCCAAGCTCGATACACTTTTTGACAATCAGCTCCATCTTGTCAAACTTGGGAATAGCCTGAAACAATGTTATCTTGCAGACAGGCTCGGAATTGCCGCGCCTTTTTGCGACAATGGTTACTTGCGCGTCTTGCTTGGTCATTGCGGTCAGTTCAGACTGGTACACGACCTGCGTTGTCGGATTGCAAAGCTCGACTACTTCGCCGATTTTCGGGCGCAAAACGCGAAGATGGTCAAAATCCTCACCGCTTAGCAGCAGACGCCCGTCAATGTTTGGGCTTGCATCTATAAAAAATCTCATCATACGTCAGACCTCCTGTAGGCTGGCCATAATCGCGGCCCAGCCATCCTCTTCCAGTATTTTGTCAATCTTAAACCCGTGCTCCCCCAGAGCCGCCGAAACATCCGGCACGCGTTCGCTAATGATCCCGGACGATACAAACACCCCTCGCTCGCTAAGCATATCCGACACAACCGGCGCGAGGGCAATCACCACATCGGCGACGATGTTGGCTGTCACTATGTCGTACTTACCGGCAAGCACCTCCGACAAATCCTGGCACCCAACCGAAGTATTGTCCAGCACATTTCCCGCAAATACGCGGTATCTGCCCGGCTCGATGCCGTTAAGCCCGGCATTTTCTCGGGCGATCTGCGCGGCTGTCGGGTCAATGTCGATCGCAACCGCCTCTTTCGCACCCAACATCAGCCCGATAATGGACAGTATCCCGCTTCCACAGCCAATATCGAGCATCCTCCCGGCTCCCGGCGACACTTCCTCAAGCGTCTCGACGACCAGCCGCGTGCTCTGATGCAGTCCGGTGCCAAACACGTGCCCCGGCTCTATACAGAACACAACATCGGAAGGCTCCGCTTCATAATCTTCCCATGTCGGCTTGATTACCACGGACTTTCCGATCCTGAACGGCTTGTAATGCTTACGCCAGTGCGAGAGCCACACGTCGTCGTCCATCTTGTCCGAGAACGACAGACCGAGATCGCCCAAGCCGCCTTCGGGGTTTTGGGAGCGTAAGCGCCCAAGCGCGTCGTCGGCTGCGCGTAACGTCTCATGTCCGTAGCCGTCGTCCTGCACATAGAACTTGACGATAACATCACCCGCTTCCGCGGACATGAGTTCTTCGTCAACATAATCCCAGTTAAGCGGGTTTGCCTCCAAAAAGCGGCGCATCTCAGTATTGTCAACAATTTCAGTGCCTTCTATGCCGCAGTCAAGCAGCATAGCCGCAACAAGGTCGCCCCCGTATTCGTTTGTCCTGATCCGTGCTTCTATCCAGTCCATAAATTCACCTACGGCATTATAACACATAAAAAAGCTGCTAACAATACGCAGCTCTTGAATTTGATAATATTTTTAAAGCTTACTCCATGTCGGCCGGCTCACGGGGAATTATGATTGCGGCCACCAAGTACGCAAGCAGCCCCGGGAAGATGTTCGAGAACAGGATCATGACAAACACGACAATTCTGACGAGCGTCGGGTCGATGTTGAAATAATCGCCTATGCCGGCGCAAACGCCGTCCACCTTAACATTCCTTCTGGACTTATACAGCTTCCTATGCATACGGTTCCCTCCCTGTAATATATATGCCGCTAATTGTGGCGGTTGTCATAGTGACCGCCGTCGTAAACGCTCGGATGTTCCGGTTCACGAGGGATTATCATCGCCAAAATAAAGTATACGATCAGCCCGGGAACAAGCTGCAGCATAAATATTGCAACAATCGTAATAATTCTGACAATCGTCGGATCAACGCCCATGTACTTAGCGATCCCGCCGCAGATACCGCAAACCTTTGCGTCCGACGTCGATCGATAGAGCCTCTTTGTCATAACATGTCCTCCTAACACCTGTAGACTTGAAGTTCTTTGCTTCTCTAATTACATATACGATAGTATGCGCAGTTTGGTATGAAACAATTTCAAAAATTTAGAACCAGTACGGCAGGGTTTTCTGTTCGGAAAAGCTGTAATATTCCTGGCCGGCTACAATGATGTGATCCTCCACAACAATATCTATCGCCTCAAGAGCCTTGACAATCGCCTTAGTCATATCGATGTCAGATTTTGACGCAGTCACCACGCCGCCAGGGTGGTTGTGCGTAATAATAACCGCTACAGCCCTATGGATAAGCGCGGTATGCACAATCATGCGCGGATATACCATGGTTTGCGTAAGCGAACCTTCGGATACTTTCTCGGTATGGATTATGTAGCGTTGATGGTTCAGGCATATAATGTACATGCACTCGTTGACTTCGCCCATAAAAAGCGACATGCAATAATCCCCCGACTGCTTGGAAGTCAGAAGCCTGGCGCGCTTCTTCCACTTGCTGAGATTGTATCGCCTCGCAATCTGCGGGATCATGGACACCATCACGGCGACGTGCTTTGTCACCTTGCATTTTTGAGCAATCTCACGCGGACTTGCCTCGAACAGGTTGTGAAGCGAGCCAAACTGGCTTATCATCCTGTGAGCCACTTCGTTTGTGTTGCGCCGCGGGCTGTAGCAGTAAAACAGGAGCATTTCAAGAATCTCGTGGTCTTCAAAGCCCTCAAAACCATGGGCTATAAACTTATCCTTTACCCTGTCTCTGTGGCCGTCGTGCGGGTTTTTGTCCTTACTCATTATGTACTCCGATCAAAGTACTTTAGAAGATCATCGAAATCTCCTCTGTAAATTACGTCCAGAATCCAGGCGCTTATTCTCAGAGCGGACATAGCCTGATCGCACGTGATGAGACCTTGTTCCAACGCAAACGGGACTTGGTCAAGATCCAACACCTTGACCAAGCCTCCGTTTTCGACTACTACATCTATTAACAGATCGTTGAAAACAATTTCGTTAGCCTCGTGATCTATGTGAGTTTCTAATATGTCAATGTAATGATATAGCAGGCGTTCGCCCTGAAAAAACTTGCTAATCTTCACGCCCTTGTCAATAAGGTAGCAAGAGGTTCCTCGGTCGAAGTCCCGGCGCGGCTTCAGAGTGCTCCATTCGGTTATCAGTATGTGACGGTCGTAGTATACGATTGTGTCGTTGCGCAGGCAAACCTTTTCATCGGGAATATAGCGGCGTCTGTAGAGGGTCGGATAGCAAGCGTTTTCCATTGGCTACCTCCGGGGCGCGTATATTGAAAAAACTTCCCTGATGCTTGCGTATATGGCGTCCGCGATAAGCTGCTGGTGAGCCGTATCCGTCAGCCTTTGCAGCTCGGCAGGATTGCTCATGAAGCCGATCTCAAGAAATACCGCGGGCATTGTCGTCTGACTAAGCACAACGAACTGGGATTGACGCACTTCTCGGTCATTGGAGCCGATCATACCGATAATGGTGCGATGGAATATCTCCGCCGCTTCGCGCGAGCCGATGGAATCAGGGTTGGCGTTGGGGCGTGTCCAGTAGTGAGTCTCCGTGCCGTTTGCTGCGGTATTGCCTCCGCGGCGCACAGCGTTGTTATGGATGGATACAAACAGGTCTCCCACTTCGTTGGCAAGACGCGCGCGTTCTCCAAGCGTCACGAACACGTCTTCATAACGCGTCGTATACACCTTTATGTAGCCGCTTTGCCTGATATTAGCAATGAGCCTCTCGGCTATCTGCAGGTTCAGGTCTTTTTCAGCGACTCCGCCGTAGTACGCGCCCGGATCGCTTCCCCCGTGACCGGGATCGACCACTACGATATGCGAGTGGACTTCGCGCGGAAGGCGCGCACGGATATAGATATTCTCGGTATCTTCTTCCACGACGAACGCAAGTATTCTGCGCTGAGAAATAACCAGGCTGGTCTGGCCCGCCGCGTTGGTCTGTATGTTTACGGAGTTGATAAAATCGTCATATATCGGGAAAGTTCCATAACCCAAGTGTGATAACAAGTTGTAACCCATGTGCAGAGTGTATCGAAGCCTAAGGTATTCGTCGTCATGGGTAACGGCGCCCGAGTTTATGTGCATACCGGCCTTGCTGATTACAATTGTGCGGGACGCGGCGTCATAGCTGATATTGCGGAATGTTGGAGCTGTCGCGGTCACAATCAGGCTATTGCCCACGACGCTTGTCTGCACCGACACCTCACCATGAAATGTCAGTACAACACGGCCGGATGTCGGCGAGTACTGGCTGGAGCGTATGTGCGACACAAACTGCCCGGACTGCGCGTCATCAATCAAGGTGTCCATAAGCGACCCCGGCTGGTCGATAACTAAGCGGCGAGGATCCGCCAGGAAGAACGTAGACGGGTTCGGCACGCCGTCCAGGTTTATTGTAACGGTATCGGCATTTCCGTCCGCAGCCATGCGTATATCTGTGACGCTATTCATCGTAAAGCTCAGGAACATGCTGCGCCTGTCTTCCGACATGGTAACCGCCACGTCAAACGGCGCGTGAAGATCAAACACGACCCGTTCAACATTTGACCCGGCAGAGCTGGAGCGCACCTGCCTAACAAACGGCGACGTAGTTTCCGTTACGGACGGCAGGCTGCTTGCAGCGTTATGTATATCCAATACGACCCTGTTGCCGTACAGAAATAGCGTGTCTACGCGGCTGATTGGGCCGCTGGCCGTTATGCCGTATGAAACCATTTCCAGAAACACATTTGCCGACGCTTCTTCGACGCTTACCAATGTCGTTCGCGGATGGCTCTCCGCGGTTATGGCAAACGGCGAAATGTCCCGCGGTGTAGTGGCCTCGGCATCTTCTTCGTATTCAAAGTATTGCTGACCATGTCCGTTTTCCGGCCGGCTTTCCTGTACCTGTTCGTAACCCGGAAGCAGCGATGGGGGAATGTTAATACCCGGAGCGTGCAGCAAGTCGCGCTCCGACCTTGCCACATACGCAACGCGCCGCTGCCCGTCCCACTGCACGTCAAATCCGAATGATTCGCTCACAAAGCGCAGAGGTATCATTGTACGCCCGTTGATAATTCTCGGCGGTATACTCATTGTTACCAGGCTGCCGCCCACATTAGCGTAGAGGCTGTCTATCTGCATAGCCACGACGTTATCCTCGTAGCTCACGATAATTTCCTGCGTCGGAGGTATCCAGCCGACGTCCGCTCCAAGATTCTCGAAGACGTCACGTGCGGGAACCAGAGTAAAATCATTGTAGATCACCGGCGGCGATTCCAAGTCTATAAGAAGAGTATTTTCGACTACCAGCGATATTGGTGAAGAGTCGGAGGCGTTCGCGAGTACCTGTTCGGTTCCGAAAAAACCTGCGACAACAATGGTCAGGAACATCGCGGCCGGCACGACTGACTTGATTAGTTTCTGCATGTCAAACCTCCATAAAGCTGCGAACTTTTCTTAAGAAAATTATAACACAAACAATGATAATTTGTCTAATTGCGTTGCATATTTGTAATATTTATTTAATAATTATGATAAAGTCACCCTGACATACGTCAAATAATAGTATGATGTAGCGAATAAATGGGCAGAGGTGGAAGGCTTGAAAAACAACTGTATCGTAAGAATGGCCGACAACCGGCTGTTTGCGTTCTACCACAGCGACACGCCGGGTATTGTTCAAAGAAGCTTTGAAAGCGGAAGATGGGGAAAGCCCACGGTCATCGCGCCGGATATGCAGGACAACTTCACTGTTTCAACCGACAGCCAGGGCGTGCTATACTTGTTCGCGCAGGACGCCGCCGGCGACGTGCATCTATACAGGCTCCGCCAGGGAGAATGGAAGTCGCGGGTGATTCTCAAGAATCCCGGAGACAGGCAGACGAGGCTGAACATTTATCCAATGGTGTCCGACGAAGGAATGTCGATAATCTATAATCACGCCTCAGGCACAGACAGCGGAACGCTGATGCTTCGTAGCATGGACGAACGCGGCAAGTGGAGTGCTCCGGCAAGCATCGACAGCTATACCTCAGGCGTCATGCCATTTTCCGTACAGACAATAACCCCAAACCACGCAATCCTGTTCTACGCCAGAAAGAGCGCCGAACCTACAATTGGCTACGTCGAAGTCAGCCCCGAACGAACCACGGCGTTCAACACTATCCACACAACCAACCACCGCATTACAGACACGTCGTTTCTTGTAACAAACGACAGTCTTCACTCACTGTTTGTCGTCAAAGGTATGTTTTCCAGCCAAGTAATATACAGGAAGAAATCGAGCGACAACTTTTCAGCGCCGGTTGTATTGGCCGAAGGCGCGCAGATGAGCAACTGCCTGCTTATGTATACTTCAGGCAGACTGACGGCATACTTTATGGCCGGAGGAAATCTCATACATTCGTCGTCCTCCGATCACGGTGAAACATTTTCCGCCGCCGCACGATATACAAACAAGTTTTGCGCTGTTCCCGCCAAGTCGACGTACATCTCCCAAATCCCGATGGACAAGGACGCGTATTTCGCGCGCCAGCTATACGTCGACCGCAACAACGCAGCCGACATACAGTTGATGTCGGATGTGTACGAAGATTTCTACCCGCTGCATCAAGCTGCTGCGGCGCATCAAACCGAAGCCGCAAGCCCGCCGGAAAGCTTATCGGACGAGATTTCTTTGTACAGGGATAAACTTGAAATAGCTCGGCTGCAGCTTACCGAAAAAGATCGCCGGATGGCAAGGCAAGCGCAAGCTGCCGAAGAGCGGGAGACACGTCTGTCAGCACGGATCAGCGAACTCGAGGCCGAGATGAAAAATCTCAAATCAGCCCAAGAAGACGCTAACAAAGCCCAGCGAAAATATCCTTTAATGATTGTATGATTAACACAGAAGGAACTGACGGCAAGCGGCGGAAAACCTAGTCCCCACAAAACCCGATTTTGGCCTTGCGGGGTGGGATTCGACCTCTCAAAAAGCGTTGAGCGGTATTGAACATAGGTTCTTAAAGTACAGAGATCAGAGAACTCAAGCTTTGTCAATAGGCAATTCTATCCATAAATTTCCATATTCGGATTTTGCGTATGTTTGCAAGCACTGATTGCCGTAAAAAAGTTGTCGACATTTTTCGACAACTTTTTTACGTATAAATAGTTGGCTCCGGGTTATTCTTTTAATAACATCATGACTGGCACAACCAAACCAGACGGAGGCTCAACATGCTTAACAACAAGGTTGAAATTTGCGGTGTAAATACGGCGAAGCTGCCAATACTCAAGCCGGACGAGAAGAAGGAGCTCTTTAACCGGATTCTGCAAGGCGACGAGGAAGCGCGCGAAAAGTATATCTACGGCAACTTACGCCTTGTCCTCAGTATTATTCAGCGGTTTTGCAACCGCGGCGAGCACATCGACGACATATTCCAGGTAGGTTGCATCGGGCTTATCAAAGCAATAGACAACTTTGACATAAACCAGGGTGTACAATTTTCAACATACGCCGTACCCATGATAATTGGCGAGATCCGCAGATATCTGCGCGACAACAACTCGATACGGGTTTCGCGCTCGCTTCGCGACACGGCGTACAAGGCTCTGCAAGTTAAAGAGCGCCTGACAAACGCAAACAGCAAGGAACCCACCATCGAAGAGATTTCAAAAGAACTCGAAATTCCCAAGGAACTAATACTCTTCGCACTGGACGCTATACAAGACCCGATATCGTTGTTCGAGCCGATCTACCACGACGGAAGCGAGGCAATCTTTGTCATGGATCAGTTGAGTGACGAAAAAAACACCGATGTCAACTGGCTCGAGAATCTATCTCTATCCGAAGCTCTGAAGCGTCTCAATGAACGCGAGAAGCACATACTGAACCTGCGCTTCTTCGAGGGCAAGACACAAATGGAAGTAGCTGATGAAATAGGAATCTCACAGGCTCAAGTTTCAAGGCTTGAGAAATCAGCGTTAAAGAACATGAAAAAGTATATATCGTAGCACAAAAAAGGTCTGGAGGAAGCTTCCTCAGACCTTTTTTGCTATTCTTAACCTCCCCCTACCGGAGGAAATAATGACACTATGTCGCTTTCGGAAAGCGCGGCGTCAGGATTTGCGTTCCTGCCGTTTATCAGATAAATTGCTACGGCCGAAGGCAATATCCCCAAGGACTCCATTACGGCGAGGCCGTTAATGCCCTCATGCCAATCCACTCTGACTGCCTTGCCGCGGTTTTCCCTAAGCGTAGCGAACAATCGGACTTCCATTACGCCACATCTCCGAACGTATAACTTTTACAACCCAAGACGCTCAAGCGTCACCGCGGTTGGAAACGCGTTTTCCCAGCCTCTTGCCTTGTAGTATTCCGGCAACATTTCGGGAAGCCTGCTCAGGCTGCCCTTTGCCGGCCCGCCGGTGATCGGCTCTTCCAGCAGACGTTTCGGAAGGCTGTCGTCTTCGGGCTTCATGCCTGCCTTTTGGTTGAAGAGGCGCTCGAGGTTGTAGATTCTTTCGCCGGCTTCAAGCACGCCGTTCACGTCATAGCTTGTTCCGGTTGCGGCGTTAAGCATCTCCGCGTAAACATCCGCACTCAAAGCGAATGATGTGAAGAGGCACATTCCCGACGAATCGATAACTGCTGTGAGATTTTGGAAAATAATAGACCAAGTATGCTTGTTCTCGATGCTTGTCATTTCGAGCTTTTCGGGTATGCCCGCAATTTCCGGCGCGATGGTGTAGCCGCGTACGTGGCAACCGCCTCTGTTGCTGGTCGCGTAGGTGACGCCGATGCCCTGGATTGCGCGCGCGTCATAAGCAGGAAGGTCAAGCTTCTTGCTGCTCATGGAGAATTCGGGTACTCCGTAGTGTTCACACAAACGGTATGAACCCTGAGCCATAAGCTTGCCGAGCTTTGTCTCACCCTTGCCCATTCTTTCAGTCCACTTCACGATAGCGTCGCCGCTTCCCCAAACCAGGGGTACGCCTTCGCAATCCTCGTCCTTAATGTATCCGCGCTGATAAAGCTCCATCGCCGCGGCAATTGTACAGCCTGCGGATATTGTATCGATACCGGTCTCGTTGCAAACCCAGTTTGCGCGGTTTATGGCGTCCAGATCGCTTACGCCGCAGGACGCTCCATAGCTCCAAAGGGTCTCGTATTCCGCTCCGGCACGATCCTTGCCGTCAAGCTTGACGACACGGGCGCAGCCTATCGGACATCTGTGGCAGTAGCCGTTCTTTACAAGCACCGTGTCCGCCATTGTTTCGCCCGAGGTCGCTTCCGCCCCGTCGAATTCTGATTCTTGCCAATTCCTTGTCGGATATGCTCCCACGGAATTGAGAATGTTGACAAGAACAGCCGTTCCAAATTTCGGAAGGCCCTGACCCGCTACGCCGTTTTCCTTTATCAGCTTGTTAGCCTTGGAAACAACTTCCTTGAGCGCGGCAGCGTCAGCCGGCTCGACGGAAGTACGCGACGACGCGCAGCAAATCGCCTTAACGTTCTTGGAACCAAGCACCGCTCCTACGCCGGAGCGTCCCGCGGCGCGCTCGGCGTCGTTCATAACAGCCGCGAGAAGCGAAAGCTGCTCTCCGCCGGGGCCGATGTTTAGAACCGAACAGCCCTCGTGGCGGCCCTTCAACACTTCCTCAACATGTTCCGTTTCCTGACCCCACAGATCCGACGCATCAAGAATCTCGTACTTGTCGTCAACAATATTGATGTAGCAAGGCTTGTCGGCCTTTCCTTCCAGGATCATCAGGTCGAATCCGGCGTACTTGAGCTTTGCGCCCCATACGCCGCCCGAGTTGGAGCAGGCAATCATGTTGTTAAGCGGCGACTTTGTGATGACCATGTAGCGGCATCCCGTCGGTACGGCTACTCCTGTAAGCGGGCCGGTGGCTATTATGACCTTGTTTTCGGGGGAAAGCGGGTCAACCTTTGGATCAACCTCGTCGAACAGTATCTTCGATCCGAGTCCGCGGCCGCCGACAAACTTCTTGGCAAGGTTGAGATCAAGGTCTTCAACCTTGCAGCTTCTCTCCGTCAGATTCACTCTCAGTATTTTTCCATTGTACGATGTTGCCATTTCTCATCCTCCTCTTGTCTACTACAGCAATGTATAGTGAAATGACTTTAATTCAAGACAAAATATTTTTTAAGCTTTAGCGTGTCCGCGCGGCTTTAAGCGCGGATCTGAAAAATATTTTGTCTCATTTTCTAAGTCATTTCACTATATTATATATGCTACAAATCCTTCTCGTATCAAAGCTGCTGATTATGTACATTCCGAGAAGGAAAATTGTCGGTTATCCGCCCAAGCTCAAAAAACGAAGCCTGAACGCCGTCAGAAACTTTTCCGCGGCGTCACGGTCTCCCGTTACGGTAATTTTGTGACGCGGTATGTCAAACGCCTCGAAAGCACTCACTTCACACGGATCAACCCAAATTTCTATATCCCCCAGCGCATATGCTCCGCGTTCGTTTCGTATGGCGTCAATTTCATTAAAGTACCGCTCGATATCGCGAAAAGGAACCGCGCTGATTATCTGTAAGTTTTTATATGTAAACATGATGCTCAAAAGACGTCGAACTCGTAGTTCATAAGGTCTACTCTTGCGATAGAGCCCTGAAGATTAGGGCTTTTACCGAGCAGGAGCTTCACCGTCTCGGCACATTGCATACAGGCCGCAAACCCCGCCACAAAAGGCATGTTGCCAAGAGTCTTGTCTACGTTGCCGTCGGTTGTGTTTCCATAAAGCGGCTCCAAGCCGGAGCTTTCCGGCATTATCACCGAAACTTGGGCATACCAGCCGCCAATGGCTCCGTGAACAAAGGGGATTCCAAGGCTATCGCAAGCCTTGGCCGCAACCCGTCGGCTTCCGATATTATCGAGCGCGTCGACCACAACGTCATGCCCGGCAAGCATTTCCTCAGCGTTGGACGCGTCCAAACGAGCTTGGAGCAGCCTGAGCCGCGCGCTCGAGTCCACGGCGAGCAGTCGCGCTTCTGCCTCAACCACCTTCGGCTTGCCGACACCGTCCTCCGTGGAAAAAAGCTGGCGGTTCAAATTTGTTTCGTCAAACACGTCCGGGTCGATCAGGGTAAGCCGGATCACCCCTACGCGCAGCAGCATTTCGGCAATGTGCCCGCCAAGTCCGCCGCACCCGATCACGCATACTTTCTTGCTCGCCAGTATCTCGTTATCAGCCGGGCTGACACTTGTTCCGTTGCGTTCATACCTCTTTTTCCGCTCGTTTGCCACCGCGATCACTCCAGTACGCTGATTTTGTCTCCGCGCTTCACCGTACCACCGCGCAAAACCACCGCGAAAATGCCTTCCAGCGGCATTATACATTTGCCGACCTTTTGCTGTATCGCACAGCCATGATGACATTCCTTGCCTATTTTAGAGACCTCAAGCATCGTTTCACCTATGGTCATCCTTGTACCGACAGGCATTTTATGCAATACCAGACCCTTGGTGGTTATATTCTCGGCAAAATCGCCAAAATTAAGCTCACTGGAAGTTTGCGCGCGCATCTTGTCGATGCTCTCGCTGGCCAGCAAGCTAATCTGTTTAATACCTGGCTCCGCGTGCGCGTCCCCGGAAATTCCGTGATTTTCGACCAGCAAAGCCGACTCTGCAGGGGTTTTGACGCCCCCTTTCTCACCGCTCAAGTTAATTGAGCAGACTTCTCCCGTATATGATGTCATGAGCCTGCCACCTTTCAAAGTATATGCGCCGGTTGTCTCATTTACGGGCGCAATCGGACGCGTTTTTCGTCAAGATGTCCATTCCATGTATTATGGAATCCAATACGTATTCCAGTGACTCAGCCACGGCCTTAGGACTGCCGGGAAGGTTTAGAATCACGCTTGCGCCGCGTATTCCGCATACTGCGCGTGAGAGCATGGCGCGGTTCGTAATACTCATGCTATGCTGGCGGATCGCTTCGCACACCCCCGGAGCTTCGCGTTCTATTACGGCCTTTGTCGCCTCCGGCGTAACATCCCGGGGCGAGAACCCGGTTCCGCCCGTCGTCAGAACAAGCTCGATCTTCAATTCATCGGCGCAGTACACAAGCCGATCCTTGATAATCTCGAACTCGTCGGGTATGATTTCATAAGCGGCGACGCTGAGTCCGGCATTTTTAAGTATCTCTCGGATCACTTCCCCGCTCCTATCTTGGCGCTCTCCGGCCGCTCCCGAGTCGCTTATGGTGATGACGCCGCATCTATAGATATACAATTTCACCAATTCCTTCGAGGGTATATCCGCCCATATTCAGAACCTGTTCACGGAATCCGCCTGATTTCAGTATCTGGACAAACTGCCGTACCCTTGGTTCGTCCAGAAATTCCTGTGGAACAAGGAAGTCATAACTTTCATCGGCTACCGGCACGAAACCAAGTCCCATAGCCTTAGCCGCCGACAATATCCCCAGCCCGGCGTCGACATGGCCGGATTTTACAGCCACAGCTACGGACAAGTGGGTATTGAACTCCTTTTCGTAGCCCATAATACCCGACGGCTCAATTCCCTGCCGCGACAAGCAATAATCCAGCAAGAGCCGCGTTCCCGCGCCGCGCTGCCTGTTGGCAAACCTAATGCCGCGCGCAGGGTCTGCGATATCGGCAACACCGGCAATACCTAACGGATTATCCGGCCGCACAATAAACCCCTGGACTCGGCCTACGCCCTTTATTAACGCCATCTTTCGATCGCTAAGATATTTATGCACAAACGGGATGTTGTACACTCCGGTGTCTTCGTCAAGAAGGTGTACCGGGGCTATATGGCACTCGCCGCGTTTCATAGCCGTAATTCCGCCCATGCTTCCGACGTGAGCCGATGATATGTTCATGCTGTCGGCAAGTATGTCAATAATAAGGTCGTGACTTCCGACGACGGCCAATGTATTTTCAATTCTCGACAACGGAGCCATTAAGTCAACTTGCACAACCTCCCCGGAGTCAAAGCCTTCAACAAGCCTTGGAATCGTCACCTTTCCGTCCGCACGCACTAGGCTCATGACAGCCGAAGCGCCCCTCTCGAGCGGCGTGGCGACATACTTTCCATGAACATACCCGACGGCGACCCTTACAACCTCCTCATTTTTAGCGGAGGAAACAAGTCTGCGCGAGAGCGTTGCGGAAACCGTAGGAGCCTGAACAGGCATGAACCCAAGCATTGAAGTCATAAGCGGCGACACAAATTTCTCAAACATCAGGTACGCCGAAACGGGATAGCCCGGTACTCCAAGCACAGGCTTGCCGCCAATTTCCGCCAGAATTGTGGGCTTCCCAGGTTTCACGGCAATGCCGTGGGTATGCACAACGCCGAGCTCACTCAAGGCGGCAAGGGTATGATCCTTTGTACCGGCGGAAGTACCGGCATTTATCACAACTATATCGTTTTCGGATACAGCAGATTTAATCGTTCGTAATAATTCGTCGAAATTATCCCTCACAATGGGATATCTTTGCGCAACCCCCCCGTACTCGTCGGTCAGCGCGGCGAATACGTGCGAGTTTGACTCCATCAGCCGCCCGGCTTCAAGCCGCCGTACGGAGTCGACAAGTTCGGCGCCTGTTGGTATAATGGCAACCCTTGGCTTTCGGAACACCCGGGCCTTGTCATAACCTCCGGCGACAAGCGCTCCTACGTCAACCGGTCGTATTCTGCGTCTTGAGGGCAGTATCATTTCCCCCGCGACGATGCTTTCTCCGACAAGGCGCACATGCTGCCAAGGATATGCCGATTGTATAATTTGCACAGTGTCATCATCAACGATAATGACATCCTCAATCATTATTACTGTGTCATATCCTCCGGCAATTTCCCCACCGGTGTTGACATACTCGAAATCCCGGTGAAGCTTCAGCGCCACCGGAGTTAGTTCCGACGCGTCAAAAGTTTTCGCGGAATTAGTCATAATGCCGTCCATGGCTGCGGCGTTGTAAAATGGATCGCAAACCTTGGCAAAATGCGGTTCATATGTAACCCGCCCAAGAGCGGCGGTAATATCTACATCCTCCGCCTTACCGCTTATATGCAGCCTGCACAGAAAATCTTCCAGCGCTTTGTTGGGGTCGTTGTTTTCAATATATACGCTTCGATAATTTTTCACAAGCGCACCACGTCTACCATCTCTCCCGCGTCAAGCCCTTCGCTCTTTTCGTCAATCATAATCAGGCCGTCGGAATCTGTCAAATGGCTTATCAGTCCTGATTTTCCGTATAGCGGCTCAGCAAAAAACCTGCTGTCGTCATATCGCAGCGACACGGCTTGGAATGTCAGCTTCCCAGGAGCGGAGTGCACATTTGCGGTAAGCGTCGCCACCAAGTGCGGCTCGCCGCCTATGCCAGCGGAAGAACCGCGAAGTATGTCCAGGTAATATTGCACAATGGCCTTGTAAACTATGTACGCCGACACACATTGACCGGGAAGACCAAATACGGGCTTTCCGCCAACACTTGCCAGTATCGTTGGTTTGCCGGGTTTTACGGCCAGCCCATGGGCGAATACGCTGCCATCTTCTATCGACTCTATCGCTTGAAATGTATAATCCTTGTCGCCGACGGACGTACCGCCGCTGATTACCACAAAGTCAGCCTTCACCAGCGCGTCTTGTATAGCCGACTTTATCTCGTCAAAGCGATCCATCACAAGCCGCTTGCTTACGACACGACAGTCATATGCCTCAAGTTCCGCGCCAATCATGTGGGTATTCACATCACGGATACAGCCGGGCATCAGTGCGTCACCTACGCCGACAAGCTCGTCGCCCGTTGAAACAACCGCGCAGCTTATGGGCTTATAAACCAGAAGCCGCGAAATTCCAGCGGCGATCATTATGCCAATATGAATCGGCGTGATCCTTGTGCCGCGCGTTATCAACAAATCTCCAGGTCTGCAATCGTCACCTTTGTAAATTATGTTGATATTAGGCGCGACCGCGTGATTTACGGCAACCGTGTCGGAAGACAGTTCCTCGCAGTATTCGACCATTACAACAGCGTCGGACGAAGCCGGAATCTGAGCGCCGGTCGGTACGTATACCGCCTCACCGCTTTTTATGTCGACAGATGTCGCCTCGCCCATTCGCGCCGCCGACAATATTTTCAGAAAGCATGGAATACTCTCCGTAGCGCCGAATGTGTCTCTGCTGATTATGGCGTAGCCGTCTACGCAGGACCGGTCAAAAGCGGGAGCTTCTTCCTTCGCGAATATATCTTCTGAGGCAAACCGCCCACAAGAAGCCTCGACAGGGATAGTCTCACATTCAGGAGCAACATGCGCAAATTTTTCCCGCATTTCGCTCCAAACACTGTGCAATGTTTTCATAGTAAGAAATCCCATGAAGCGCATATCCTTTCTGTGTACACAATCAGCAATTTTATTATATTTGTAATGGGCAAAACTGTCAAGACCCATTTTTTATCGTCGCTGTTGTAAGATTTCGTATGCCGCCAGCTCAGGTGTTTGTATACCTTGACTAATTTCACGCAGATGATTTGCGAACGTCGCGGGGTCGATCTGGAATGATACCGACGAAAGAATCGCCTGGATTTCAGGGAGTCTTTCCATCACATCCTCACTTGCTACAGGAACAAGATGATTTGACGGCCAGATCGATATGCCTTCAAACGTATGAGGCTCGGAAAACCCGCGTCCAATAGCGCTGAAACCTTCATTTACAAGCCAGTCTCCCGTTAGTGTCGTCCTTAGCGCAATAATATCCGCGTCAAGCCGACCCGGTTCAAAAAAACTATCCTGCTCGACGACCAATACCTCCCGAAACTCCAGACCACCAAAGAGAAAATTAAGATGCGCCATTCCTCCGGGGCTTTCAAAGAAGTCCTGAGTAGCGGCAAGCGTCATATCCTGGGCAAACATGGCAAGCGCACCAACACCGAAGCCTTCTTGCATAAGCCTCTCGCGGACAGCCAGGGTGTAGTTGGCTTCAATACCCCACCAATCAAGCAGCATATACCCATAAACGTCGCGGATGGTATTGTTGACAATTTCTACGGCAAGCGTCTGGTCAAATACAGGACTCTCGCCGATAGCGGCAAAATCAGTAAGTGCGTCTTGCAGAAATACGGCGGAAAGATCAAACTCACCCGCCCGCATCCCGGCTTCAAGCTCGGCAAGGCTGCGATAGGTCTGTCCTCGTACGACCTCAAATCCAAAGCTTTCGAGCTGCTGCGCCATTATTTCACCGGCCAGAACAGCCTCCGGCATGTCTAAAGTCGCAAGCGTAATTCGGTTCGACGCAAAGCATCCGCTAAGGACAGCTATCAAAACCGTACAAATAGTTATAGCGACGAATTTTGTCAAAATTGACTTATGCCTCATAAATTTCCTCCAATACATTCCGTAGCTTCAAGATGTCTTCTTGCATAACCTCACGCAGTTTCCTGTTATATATGGCGGCGGCAGGGTGGTACAGCGGAAACAGGTCGAATCCGGCTCGTATCAGCTTCCCGTGCATCCTGCCTATCGTGGCGTCCTTGCTCCCCACAAGAGCGGTCAGCGCAAAGTTACCGAGCGTAACGACGCATTTCGGTCGTATAAGCGCGAGTTCTTCCAGCAAGTACGGCACGAAGAACGCCACTTCGTCCCGTGTAGGCGGACGGTTGCTTAACCGGCCTGTCGTTTGATTCCGCTTCACAGGTCGCACTTTCACCAGATTTGTTATGAATATGTCGCTGCGCGCGCAACCAAGAGCCTCCAGCATTTCGTCCAAGTTCCTGCCGGCGGTTCCGACAAAGGGACGACCCTGCATTTCCTCCGTCGCGCCCGGCGCTTCCCCTACAAACACCAGGGTTGGCGAATCCGCGTTACCTTCGCCTAACACTATTGTGCGATTTGCATAATCGTCACAATGTCCAATATCACGCAACATTTTCTCATATAATTCCGGCATACCGCTAGATTCCCCGCATTTCGCTAATCAGCCGCGTCTTGAGCTCGAACAGCTTTTCCGAAAGATCAACAGGCATCAGATGCGGCCTAAGCAGGCGTTTGTGCTCTTCCCACAGCGTATCAAGTTCCTTCCGGCAATAGCTCTTTATCTCCATTACGCTCGGAGATGTGTAGACGCACTTACCCCCGGCAAACACAGGCACAAGCAGCTCCCTCACCGTAAACGTCCCGGCGGCCAGCTCCATCTTCTTCCATGTAGCAATCGGATGAAACAACATCAGATCCTTTGTCGCGTCGATCGTTTCACCCTCAAGGGCGATTACGTCCGCTTTCATCTTGCCGCTCTCTTTGTCGTATATCCGAAACATTGTTTTCATGCCAGGATTCGTAATTTTTTCAGGATTCTCCGAGAGTTTGATCTTTGGGACCATCTCGCCGCCGGAGCCCTCCTTGGCCGATATTTTGTAAACACCCCCAAGCGACGGACAGTCCTTGGATGTTATGAGGTTTGTGCCGACACCCCAGAGCGTGATCTTCGCGCCCTGGTGCTTCAAGTCCTTTATCAGCCCTTCGTCAAGGTCGCTGGAAGCCGATATTATCGCCTTACCAAAGCCCGCCTCGTCAAGCATTACGCGCGCGGATTTCGAGAGGTACGCCAGATCTCCGCTGTCAAGCCTTATTCCGTATGCCCCGGTCAGGCGCCCTGAATCGCGCATCTCCTCAAACACTTTTATAGCGTTCGGCACGCCCGATTTCAAGGTATTGTACGTATCTACAAGCAGTATGCACGCCGACGGATAGAGCCTGGCATATTCCCGAAACGCCGTCAGCTCGTCGTCGAACGACATAATCCAGCTATGCGCGTGAGTCCCTCGCACGGGAACCCCGAACATTTTACCGGCCAGTACATTGGAAGTTGCGGCGCAGCCCCCGATAATCGCGGCACGCGCGCCAAGTATCCCGGCGTCCGGGCCTTGCGCTCGCCGCAGTCCAAATTCCAGCACAGGATCGCCTTCCGCCGCGAAGCATATCCTCGCGGCCTTCGTCGCAATCAGGGTCTGATGATTCATGATGTTAAGAAGAGCCGTCTCAAGAAACTGAGCTTCGATAATCGGAGCTGTTACGCGAAGAATCGGCTCATGCGGGAACACTACCGTCCCCTCCGGTACGGCGTGTATATCGCCGCTGAACCGGAATCCGCGAAGATAGTCCAGGAATTCCGGGGTAAAACTGCCCTCATTCTCCAGAAAACCGATATCGTCTTCAGAAAATCTTATCGACTCGACATATTTAATCAGCAAGTCCAGCCCGCATGAAATAGCATATGCGCTCTGTTCAGGACTCTTTCTGAAAAACATATCGAACACAGACTTTTTTTTGTGCTCACCGCTCGCAAAGTATCCTTGCATCATCGTAAGCTGGTAAAAGTCAGTCATCATAGTAAGGTTGATCTCGTGCATACTATCTCCTTAGTATTCAGCCAATGATTATCGGCGGCATAACTTTAAGAAACGCGCCGCCTCCGCGCGTAGCCTCAATCAGACAAAGGGACGGCTCCTTGTGTACTGTTGCGTGAACAAAGCGCAGCCTCTTGGGTTCGAGTCCGTACAGCCTCATCAGCTCGAAGCACTCGGCGAGCCTGTGCGGTTTATGTACCATCGCGAAGCGTCCGCCCGGACGCAGTAGCCTAGCCGCCGCGCACACCACGTCGGCCAGAGTGCAGGCTATCTCATGGCGCGAAACGGCGCGCGCGTCGGTCTCGTTCACAAGCCCTTCACCGGCCTTGATGTACGGCGGGTTACACGTTATCAAATCAAAGGACGAGGGCTTGTAAGTACCCGAAAGATCGCGCAAGTCGCCGACTTCAATCTCAACCGTACCCTTGACCAGCGCACCGCAGGAAACATTCAGCGCTACGCTTCGGCGCGCCATATCGACCATTTCCTCCTGTATGTCTACTCCGGCGTAGTACGATCCCCGTCCTTTCGCGCTGAGCAGTATAGGTATGACGCCGGTACCCGTGCCCAAGTCGAGGGCGCGTTCGCCCTTCGCCACAGTCGCAAAATCGCTTAACATCACCGCGTCGATTCCAAACAAGAACTTGCCGGGGTTCTGAATTATCACAAGACCGTTTAATTGAAGATCATCGACGCGTTCGTTCTCCTTAACAAAATTATCCATGTTTAGTCCATAAGCTTCTTGAGTTCCTCGTTAACCGGAACGGCTTCTTCCCCCGACAGCTTGCGCGACAATATCTTCAGGTCGTTCACGCTGTAAGTGTTTACGCTGGTTTCATCGCCCGGCTTCTTGCGAATCGCGACCTTTACAAGCTGCCGCAGCACATTCACGGAATGCACCTCGCCCTTGCCGTCAGGGGAAAGCACGGTATCGCCGGGGGAAGGCATGTTCTTGTTAAACTCGTTGTAGGTTTCTTCCTCGTACTTGAGGCAACACATAAGCCGCCCGCATATACCCGAAATCTTGGTAGGGTTCAGGCTGAGGCTCTGCTCCTTGGCCATCTTGATCGAAACGGGCTGAAAGTCGGACAGAAATGTGGCACAGCAAAGACAGCGCCCGCATATGCCCACGCCGTTCAGCATTTTGGCTTCGTCGCGAACCCCGATTTGGCGCAGTTCGATACGCATCCGAAATACCGCGGCCAAGTCGCGCACAAGCTCACGAAAGTCCACGCGGCCATCCGACGTGAAGTAGAACATGATCTTCGTCAAGTCGAAAGCCAGCTCTACGTCTATCAGCTTCATATCCAGGTTGTGTTTCTTAATTTTTTCGGTACATATCGCCAGAGCTTCCTTCTCACGCTGCTTGTTTGACTCCTGCTGCCGTATGTCGGCTTCGGTAGCCACTCGCACGACCTTGCGAAGCGGCGCCGGTATCGAGGACTCCTCGACCATACGCTTGGGCAGTTCACATGTTCCGTAGTCGATCCCGCGCGACGTCTCGACAATGACGCCCTCACCCTGTTCCGGCGAGTACCCGTTGGGGTCAAAGTAATAAATTTTTCCGACTCTGCGGAATCTTACGCCTATTATTTCTACCATAGAATCTCCTAAAACCTTGGGACTCCGCCCCAAACCCCGCAAGGGGCGCACCCCTTGACCGGCTCTGCGCTTCGCGCCCAAGTTAAAATCATGTATCTCGAAGTGTTAACAGCAGTGAATCCATCACAAGCTGAAAGTTGCCGTTGAAGCGAAGTCTTGCGCGCGCATTATCAATCGCCGCCAGCTTATCCAGCAATAAATCCCTGGAACAAGCAACTTGCGAACTTATACCGATGTCAAGCATCCGGCTTGTTTCACCGGTCTCGGATACAACCAGCGCGTCCCTGTATTTGACGCTGAGAATATCCAGCACGTCGGCGATCCGGTGTTTATATCGCTCGAGCTCCTTTGTTTGCGAAAAAGCTTCTACTATGCTGAGACCAGCAAGGCTTACGGCCAAGTCGGACGTATATTTGCGGAGGGCGCTGAACTCGTCGTCAGTGGCCAGCCGCATGGCGCGGCCTATACTGCCGTGCGCAAGCTGTGCAAACTTCTCGGCGTCCTCGGCCGTCACCCGGGCGTTGCGATTCAGATACTCCGCTATTCGCGAAGCTCCAACAGGCCGCGTGGAGTATGTCAGGCATCTCGACCTGATTGTCGGCAGCAGGCTGTCCGCTCTCTCGGCAATCAGCAATATAACCCCATACCCGCAAGGCTCTTCCAGAGTCTTGAGCATGGCGTTCTGCGCCTGAACCGTCAGGGCGGACGCTTCTTCCACAACAAATATTTTGTATGGATAGCTGTGCGGCTTATGAGCCATCTCGTCAACGATCCGTTCGCGCACTATATCTACCCCGACGGAGCTCTTGTCGGAGCGGATTCGGAATACGTCGGGGTGCGTCCCGGCTTCGAGCGAAACGCACGACCGGCAAATACCGCAAGATTCGCCGCCGCGCCTGTCCTCGCACTGCAACGCCTTAGCGAAAGCATAGGAAATCAGCTTCCGCCCGGTTCCAGGCTTACCCGTCATGCAGAGCGCGTGACCTATCCGCCCGCTGCACAGCGCGCCTTGCAGCACCCTCACGACATGCTCGTTCCCGACTACATTCTGGAAGCTGTACATTCTAAATCATTATGTCGAGCAGCAGCCCGTGTATATCGCCCATCTTGTCAAGTATCTTGAGGTGATCCTTCTCGCTTTTCAGCACCTCCTGAGCCAACTCGTCAAGATTCTTATCGACAAGCTTTACAATGCCGTAAACGCGGTGACGTCCACGCTTATCCAGAAAGTTGTCGCGCGAAAACTTGTGTGAATTTGTCACGACCTCGTTGATAAATTCGGCGATCATCGCGCGGTATTCCCGCACGTCCTTTATGTCCATGTGCTCGGCGATCCTATTGCCCTGAACGGTGATCCGGTCGATCATTCCGTGCAAGCGCAGCCGTAGCTGCTCCTCGTCCAGCCGGTTAAGCGTGAGCGAGAAGTTTGGCCCATCCGTGCCTCTGTCCTTGAGTTTCAGAGCTTCCTGAAACTTCTGGGTCAGCAGTTCCGTAATTTTAAGCTCCATGTCGGCTCCTCTAAAACTTTTTGAACTCCGCCACATTCAGAACAAAGACCGTGGCGCCCCCAACCGTAACCTCTACAGGATACGGAAGGTACGTTTCCTTGCCATAGAGCGCGGGTACGTTCGTCGGGGCAAGCTGCTTGCGTGACTTGCACTTTTGCTCAATGACTTCCATAAGCTCCTCAATCCGATCCTCTGTTACGCCGCAAATCAGGGTCGTGTTGCCGGCGCGCAGGAATCCGCCCGTAGACGCCAGCTTCGTCACCATGTACCCCTTTTCGCCCAAAATATCCATTATCTGATACGCGTCCTCGTCGTGTATGATTGCCATCACAAGTTTCATAACAGCGCCTCCCTATGCCTCGATATTCTATACACAAGTATTATACCACAGAATGGCAATTTTACAACCCTTTATGCTTCCCTATCTTCTCTGTTCCAATCATCGCTGCGCGTTTGCATAAAATTACCTTATACCCTATGGAATTGTGTGTAAACAATGCTATTCTTGTGGTATTATCTCCGCCTATTGCCTACTGCTTCATGCTCCACCTGACGCCCTCGCGCGTGTCTTCCAGCGCAACGCCCATTTCGGCAAGCTTTTCGCGCAGCTCGTCGGCTGTTTTGAAGTCTTTGTTTTTACGAGCTTCCTGACGCTGTGCGATCATGGCCTCGACAGTCTGTGCCAAATCGTCGGAGTGCGCCTCGGCCTCAACTACGACCAGCCCCAGCACATCCGCAAGCTGCGAAAGCTCATCCAGCAGCCATTTCACAAACTCCGCGGAAGAATCGCCGTTTGCGTGGACGTTCGCAAAACGCACCATCTCGAATATGGCCGTGACCGCGTCGGCAGTGTTGAAGTCGTTTTCCAGCGCTTGCTCAAATTCACTGCGAAAACGGGCAGCTTCGTCGATCAGGGCACGTTCCCCGCCGCTTAGCGCGCCGCCTGCCTTGCTCAGCAGGAATACCAGGTTCGCCGCGCAATTCTTGATCCGCCGCAGGCTGTTGGCGGCCGCCTGTATGAGTTCCTCGCTGAAGTTGATAGGCATGGAGTAATGCCCGTTGATTATAAAGAACCTTATCACATCATATGGGTAACGCTTCGAGATGTCCCGGATTGTGAAGAAGTTGCCTTTCGACTTGGCCATCTTTTGGTTATCCACATTGATAAAGCTGTTGTGCAGCCAGTAGTTGGCCATAGGCTTGCCGCTCAGACCTTCGGACTGGGCTATCTCGTTCTCGTGATGCGGAAACACAAGGTCTTCGCCGCCGGCGTGTATGTCGATAGTCTCTCCCAGGTATTTGCGGATCATGGCCGAACACTCGATATGCCAACCGGGTCGTCCGGCGCCCCATGGCGACTCCCAGCGAGGTTCACCGGTCTTGGCGGGCTTCCACAGCACAAAGTCGGTCGTGTTGCGTTTTTCCTCGTCGACCTCTACGCGCGCTCCGGCTTCCAGTTCCTCCAGCGGCTTGCCGCTGAAATCGCCGTATTTCTCAAACTTGCTCGTATCGTAGTAAACGCTGCCGTTCTTTTCGTATGCCATCCCTGCCGCTTCAAGCTCCGCGATCATGCCGATTATCTCGCCCATCTCTTGCGTTACCTTTGGCTTGTATGAGTGCGGCTTGATGTTCAGGCCGACTTCATCCGTCATACTTTCGGCGATATATCGCTCGGATATCACGGACGAATCCACGCCTTCGGCATTTGCGGCCTTTATTATCTTGTCATCCACGTCGGTGTAGTTCTGTGCGTAGACGACATCCATCCCCTTGTACTCGAAATAGCGGCGAAGGCTGTCAAACACCACCATGGGACGCGCGTTGCCAATGTGTATCAAACCGTAAACAGTAGGCCCGCACGAATACATCTTCACCCTGCCGGGCTCGATTGGCGTAAATTCTTCCTTAGATTTTGTTAAGCTGTTGTATAATCGCATTATAGTCTCCTTCTAGTTTCCAAATTCATGGCTGGTGTTTCTGTATATGCAAAAGGCGCGAGGCATTGCCCCGCACCCCGTTGAGTAGACCTCTTGCGTAACTGTCAAGCGCCATCTTTGCGGTCGATTTCCCACCATGCCGCGTCATCTCCTCCTAGCGTAACACTACGGGTACGCTCAGTCCACTCTCAAAGCCAAAACTGGGCTTTGCGGGGACCCCGGGCGCCGTTGATTCCTTGCCTGGCGAAAAATTGCCGCGCAAATCTACTCTGCTTTTAAACCGGATGAAACACTAGTTAACAAACACACGGCCTGCGCCGCAATTCCCAAACCAATACCGGTAAAGCCAAGACCTTCCTCGGTGGTAGCCTTCACACTGACCCTCCCCGCGTCAATGCCAAGCGCCGCGCCTATGTTGCGGCGCATATCGTCTATATGGGGCGACATACGCGGCTGTTGGGCGATGATTGTCGCGTCTATGTTGGATATCTCGAAGCTATTGCCGCGGATCATCCCTCCGACCCGGCTCAGCAAGACCATGCTTGATACGCCCCTAAGCGAAGCGTCGCTGTCGGGGAATCGCTTGCCGATATCTCCAAGCGCCGCCGCGCCCAGCAGCGCGTCTATAATGGCGTGAGTGAGCACGTCCGCGTCGGAGTGGCCGTCCAAGCCCTTCATAAAAGGTATGTCCACACCGCCGACGATCAGCGGCCGACCTTCGACAAGCCTGTGGACATCATAGCCTGTGCCGATTCTCATACATCATTCCCGGACAGAGGACAGGTGCTGTTCATAGAGCGTATGACCGACTTCATCTCCTGCGCCATGTCCAAAAGTGGCGCCACGGAACGGCCAAAGTTATAATTATCAATTAGCTTCGCCACAAACTCCGCCATATCGACCTCCAAGTACCAGGGCTGAGCCTTGACCTCTGGAGATACATATGTCAAGTTTGTCGAAAACATCCTGTGAAAGAGTCCCTTTTCATAACACTCGTTAAGCTTCTCCACACCGCTTGTAAACTGGGTAAACGTTACCGCTACGAATACCTTGCGAACATTGCGAAGCCTAAGTTGCACAATTACGTCGATGATAGAATCGCCGGAAGCGACTAAGTCGTCCACAATAAGCGCGTCCATCCCGTTAAGCGACGGCCCCATATACTCATGCTCGATGATGGGGTTTGTACCGTTAATGACGCGGGCATAGTCCCGGCGCTTGTAGAACAGCCCCACGCCCGTGTCGAGCACGCTGGCGTAGTATATGGCGCGATCCATCGCGCCTGTATCCGGCGAAATTACGATCAGCCGGCCGCTCGTGATGCTCTCGCCCTCGTGTTCCATGAGGGATTTCACGATGTCATATGTTGGGTACAGGTTCTCAAAGGAAGCCAGCGGGATAGCGTTTTGCACAGCCGAGTTATGAACGTCAAAAGTAAGAATGTCTTTCACACCCATATTTTCTAATTCTTGCAAAGCCATGGCGCAATCCAGTGATTCGCGTGACTTGCGCTTATCCTGACGCGATGCGTACAGAAGCGGCATAAGCACGGTCGTGCGGCGCGACTTGCCCCCAATCGCCGATATAACGCGTTTAATGTCGGCAAAATGCTCATCCGGACCCATGTGGTTTGTATAGCCGTGATGGTCGTAGGTACAGCTATAATTGCCCTTGTCGCAAAGAATGAAAACATCCTTGCCTCTTACCGAATTCGGCAGCCGAACCTTACCTTCGCCGCTTGAAAATCGCACGCATTCCACGGGCGCCAAGAATGACTCCGGGGTGTGCCTGCCGTGATCAAAGTCGATGTTCTCACGATATCTGCGCAAAATTATCTCGTTAACCTTTTCGCCGAAATCCCTGAAACTGTCCAGAGCCAGTATTACCAGTTCCCCATACGCGGCCGGATTCTTTTGTTCTGAATACATTGTTCGCTCCTTACCCCGTTAGTACGTAATTACGGCCTCTATATCGCCCTTGAGCGCCTTGCGGCCTTCAAGAGCAGACAATTCTATAAGGAAGAGCGACGCGGTGACTTCCGCCCCGGCCTCCTCGATCAGCTCGACTATTGCGCGCGCCGTGCCTCCTGTAGCCAGCAGGTCGTCCACAACCAGAACCTTTTGCCCCGGCTTGACCGCGTCGGTGTGCATTTCGATAGTAGCCGAACCGTACTCGAGATCATAGCTCTTCTTGACCGTGGTGTACGGCAGCTTGCCAATTTTTCTTATCGGCACAAATCCCTTGCCAAGCCTTACGGCAAGCGGCACACCGAACAAGAAGCCGCGCGATTCCGGCCCCGCTACGACGTCAAACTCATATTTCACGGCAAGCTCGGCTATCTGGTCAAGCGCCGCGCGAAGTAGCTCCGCGTCCTGCAAAACCGGAGTAATGTCACGAAATAGTATTCCTTTTTCTGGAAAGTCCGGGATATCCCTGATTGCGCTCCTTAAATCCATATCTGCACCTTCCTTGATCTATAATCAACTGCTTAACTTCATATCCCTGATGCGCATTTGCACCGACACATTTCCGTTGTATTCGTCGATCTCAAGCTCATAAAGCAGGTCGAACAAGAGATCTGTCCTGCGTGTGTCTCCCGACATGATCGCCGAGGCCAGCTCCGGCGATAGCCGACCCTGCAGCATGTTCCTAAGCGTAGGAACCATTCCGAAGCTAATGCCCTTGACTTTGCGATAACTGCCATTTGGCGCAAGCGTCATGATAACGGTATTCTTGGCCTCGATAACTCTAAGCTCTTGAAGCTTTTGTCCCCGGCTGCAAAATAGCGGCGCGCGGTTCGACTTGCCAAAAGGCTCAAGCCGCGCGAGCTCCTCCGCAAGCTCGTATGTAATATCGCCAATTTCAAGCTGGCTGTCATAGCACATCTTTGGCACCAGGTCGTCGCCGGCGAGAGAAAATCCGTCGTTTAAACGGCTTCGCAGAGCATCCAAGTTGCCGCGATTTATGGAAAGTCCTGCGGCCATCGCGTGCCCGCCGAACCTGATAAACAAATCACGGCACTTGTACAGCTCTTCAAATATGTTATACCCCTCAATGGAGCGCGCCGATCCCTTCAAACAGTCTTCGGAGTCGGTAATGACAATCGTGGGCTTGTAGTATTTATCCTTAATGCGCCCGGCGACGATTCCGGCCACGCTCTCGTGTATACTCGGGTCGTATATCACCAGCACGTCGTCATCCGGCAGCCCGCTTGCGCCGATTTGCGCGTCAGCCGACTCAAACGCCGACAGCGTCAGCCCTCTGCGCGATTCGTTAAGACGGACAAGCCAGTCCGCCAGTTCCCGGGCTTCGTCCAAGTCGTCGGTAGTGAACAGGTCTACGGCGTAGCGCGCGTGCTCCAGCCTTCCTGAAGCATTGATGCAAGGCCCTATAATAAAGCCTATCGACGTAGCGTCAATCTCGCGCTGTGTGTAACCCTTTGCCTCGATCAGCGCGCCCAGGCCGGTGTTAAGCGCCTTATTACGATTAATCGCCAGCAGTCCTCTTTGCACAATCACGCGATTTTCACCGTACAGGTCAACAATATCGCATATCGTAGCGATCATGGCCAGCGCAAGCGCCTCCTCCGCGAAACCGCGCTCATCCTGAAACGGCCTGCCCACATACTCATGCAGCGCCTTGGAGAACTTATAAGCCAGCCCCCCCGCGCACAGCGACTTGAACGGATAAGCGCAGTCGGCCTGCTTGGGGTCGATTATGGCGTCGGCATCCGGTACAATATCGCTGCGCGCGCCTGTGTCGTCCTCCACAAATCCCGGCTCGTGATGGTCGATCACAACGACCTTCATACCCCGCTTCCTGGCCTCGGCAATCTCGTCCTGCGCGGCGACTCCGTTGTCGCACGTAATAATCAGGTCTACTCTCGACCCTGATATACCCTCGACAGCCGTCATGTTCAGGCCGTAGCCTTCTTCGACGCGCTCGGGTATGTAATAACGTACATCCGCGCCAAGCCGGCTCAACGTCTTGAACAGTATGACGGTCGACATAACCCCGTCCGCGTCATAGTCCCCATATATGACTATCTTCTCGCAGCGCGCGATACTTTGCGCCACGACCTCAAGAGCTTCCTTCATGCCCTTCATCTCAAGAGCGTCATGCATGTCGGCAAAGCTTGGATTCAAAAAACGCAACGCCGTATTCTTGGTGCGTATGCCGCGGTTTACCATCACCTGCGCCATTGTCTTCGATATCTTGAGCGTCTGTGACATCAGCTCGATATTGGCAGCCTCCTGCCTCAACACCCATTTCGTCATGCAATCACCCTTGCTCAGCGTCTCATTTGTAATCGACTAATTATATCGCAAAACCAAACCAAACGTCAAGGATATTATGAAGCCCGAAGCGGCCTACGCTTCGGGCGTATATTTAGTTCTTTTCCTTGCCCTGTATCTCAGGTACGGTCGGCGCGTCATTCTTGGGCGTGTGCGTCTTGTGGTTGCTTTCGGTTCCGTGGGGTTCCTTTGGGTCGGGTCTTCTCATTCCCTTTTTCGCCAAGTTTATCACCTCGAAGCTATAGTAATACGCCTCTCAATAAGTAACACTCGTCGGGGTAAGCACCCTTGCTTTGTTACCGTTTCGAGGTCATATTACTATAGTTTGCGCGTATAGCCGGGATTTTATGCCCGTGGGCTTGGTTTGCGAAGCGAAAAGCCTTCGTGCTCCAGAAGCCACTCTTTACGCCAGACTTCGCCGCCATATCCGCACAGGGAGCCATTTGCGGCGATGACCCTATGGCACGGGATGATAATGCTGATGGGGTTGTTGTGGTTTGCTCCGCCTACCGCGCGCGAGGCCTTTGGGTTGCCGACGCGGCGCGCAAGCTCGGCGTAAGAAATCGCCTCGCCGTATGAAATGCGCGAAAGCTCTCCCCAGACCTTCTCTCGAAACGGTGTACCCTCCGGCATAATCGGCACATCGAACATCTTGCGCGTTCCGCTGAAATATTCATCGAGTTCACGCGCGCACTGTACTATGATTGGGTCGTCGGTTACCTCTGCCGCTCGGGGAAGCGATTTCGCAGTTTCACCGTTTGGAAAATCCAAGCGTTTAAGCGCCTTGCTGCCGTCGGCGCGCACACCGGACTCGATCATTAGCGCGCCTATCTGTGATGATTCGTAAACTGCCTGCATAACTACACCCCCGATATATTTAGTTTGCCCGCGTACACGCTGGGTGAACCGAATGTACCGTCGCCGCTTGGCGTATCGAAGCGAAGATCGCTGCCGACCTGTACTATATCCCTTATCATTTCGTAAAAGTTGCCTGACACGACCATCTGATCTACGGGAGAACCGATCTTTCCGCCAATGATCTCGAAACCGCCGGCCGACAGCGAAAAGTCGCCTGTCACGGCGTTGACCCCGGCGTGAAGACCTTCCAGTTTGGTGATGAGTATACCGTCGCCGGCCATATCCAGTATCTGGTCGAAGCTGACTCGCGAAGGTTGAACAGCAAATAGTCCGCAGCCTGTGGTAATAGGGCCCGTCAAGCCGCGCTTGAAGCCGTTTCCGGTGGAGTCTACGCCGTCCTTTTCAGCCGACTTGAGGTTGTACAAAAATGTCTTGAGGACGCCGTTTTCGATCACAGCCTTGTTCTTGGCGGCTACACCTTCCGAGTCGAAAGGCTTGGAACCCACGCACCCATCTATGTAGCCGTCATCTCTAAGCGTCAGTACGTCGCTTGCGATTTTCTGCCCCAGCTTGCCCCCCAGCAGCGAAAATCCTTTCTGCACATCTTCAGCGAAAAAGTTGGACGCGAACGACGCGAATATGTCTGCCGCAGTCTCGTTGTTGAATACGACCTCTGTGTTAGCGGTAGCCGCCTTGGACGCGCCAAGCTGCGCCAGGCCCTTCTCGACGGCAGTCCTTGCCACATTATCAGGGCTGAAGCTTTCCAAGTCGCTTCCGGCCCAGCTCTCAAAGCCGACCTTAGGCTCTCCGCCTTCCGATTGTACACGCACCATCGCTACGGCGAACGCACCGTTTGATCTGTGAGAAACGTCAAGGCCAAGACTGTTGGCGATCACGATTTCGCCCTCAAATGTGCCCATCACCGCTAAATCGACGGACACAACACGCTTGTCGTACTCCAGCGCGGCCGTCTCAAGGTGCTTTGCCAGCGCGCATTTTTCAGATGTCTCGGCTGCGCTCAGCTTCTCGTTGAACGAGTTTACAACAGGATACTCCGCGTCTCCGGCGTAAAGCGGCTCCGTGTCCTTGTCCTCTATGACGGCGGCGTTGGCCCTTGCCGCATCCAGCAGATATTCTATAGAATCCTCCGCGACTTTTTCCGTAGAGGCATATCCCATTTTGCCTCCGTACGTTCCTCGAAAGGAAACGCCGCTACTGTGAGCGCTCTTGAATTCTTCGATCTCGCCGCCAAACACCTTTACCTGGAAGCTGTCGGTACTTGGAGCGTACATCTCGAAGCTGTCGAACCCGGCGCCCCGCGCCTTTTCAAACAAGAGCGACTTAAAATCCTGTATGTTCATCACTTCCGCCCTCCTACCGTCATCTTGCTTACGCGCAGCCTTGGCTGTCCTAGATCTGTCGGCACGCTGCCGCTCAACGAACCGCACATTCCTCCGGCTCGGCTCAATGTCAGGTTGTCGGCCACCATGTCGATATCCATTAAAACTTCGTGCCCCTTGCCTATCAGCGTAGCGCCCCGGGCGGGCTCGGCAATCTTGCCGTTTCGTATCATGTAACCCTCCTGCACGGCGAAGTTGAATTCCCCGGTGGTTGGCATAACCGATCCGCCGCCCATCTTCTTGGCGTAAAAACCATATTCCGTAGCGGCGATTACCTGCTCCGGCGTGTGCTTGCCGGCCGCGATGTATGTATTATTCATCCGCGACGTGGGCGCAAACTTGTAAGACTCTCGACGGCACGACCCTGTGCTTGGCAAGCCCATCTTGAGCCCGGCCAGCCTGTCCAGCAAATACGACTTTAAAACTCCGTCCTCAATAAGCACATTGCGGCGTGTTGGCGTGCCCTCGTCATCAATATTGAGAGAGCCCCATGCGCCTGGAATGGTTCCGTCGTCAATAGCCGTCACTATTTCCGAGGCCACGCGCTGACCCAGTTTGCCCGCAAAGTTCGAGGCGCCCTTTGAGACGAACGTACCTTCCAGGCTGTGTCCGCAAGCCTCGTGGAATATCACGCCGCCAAACGCGTTTTCCAGCACTACCGGCATCTCACCGCCGGGCGCGAAGTCGGCTCTAAGCATCGTAACGGCGGACTCGGCGGTTTTGCGGCCAAACTCGGCTATGTCCCGGTCGTCGAACAGCTCAAAGCCTTTCATAGCGCTCAGCCCGTCGCGTCCCGTCTGCTTTTCGCCTCCGTCGGAGGCCACGGACTGAACCCCAATATGCGTGTAAATCCGCTGATCCTCAACCCACAGCCCGTCGGAATTGATTATCAGTACATCCTGTGTGACGTCGCGGTAGCTGTTGCTGGTCTGCGTCACGAGCTTGTCGTAAGCGGTCGCCGCATCGTGAGCCTGTCGCAAAAGCAGGGCTACGTCGGTCTTGCTGACATCAGACGGAAGCTTGAGAATCTTGTGATTATTAGCAACCGCGACCGGCGCGAACGGGCGCAGCGATCCGCTCTCCCCTGCGGCAATAGCGCCGGCGGCAGCCTGGGCAAGCTTCATAAGCCCCTTCTCCGTAACGTCATTGCCGTAGGCGTACACAGCGTTGTACCCATGAAACACCCTGAGGCCGCACCCGAAAATCGTTCCCGACACTGACTTCTCAAGAACGCCGTTGACCATTACCAGGCTGTTGCCAAGGGTGTTTTCAATAAAGAGCTCGGCGAAGCTTCCGCCTGTCGACATTGCCTTTACCAGCACCCGTTCCGCCGTATCCTTGTTAATCATTACACTCCTCCTGTCCCTACTGTCACTGCTCCTGTCGGTACAATTGTTATATGACTTCCGTGCGCCTGCAAAACCCACTCGTTGCTCTGCACAAAAGGTGCGAACGGATAAAACCGCGCGCCGTTCCGCGCCCTCGAGCGTCCGCGGAGGCGGTTCCTTGATATCCTCAGTTCATCCAGCAATGCCTGCTCGCTGACGTAGTAGACGCCGCCGACCCTAAGCGCGCCGTGACGCGAACGCATCAGTCCGCCGCCGGACAAATCTTCGCCCGTAACGGCCACCGCGTTTACTACGCTCGGGTGGGACGCCAATTCCCTGTATACTGATCTTAACACATCGTCGTCGGTAATTAAATAGTTATCTCGAATATTTTGACCACGATTCAGCGAAATTTCATTAAAATTCATGTAGATGATTCCCTTGATGCGCGGATAGTCCGCGAGAAGGGCACTGTACACGCGCTCCAGCTCAGCGGCGGCCAGACGCGGACGGTGGATGAAGTCGTGGCAGCTTTGACGGCTTATGCCCAGTGACACAAACATGGGCTTGCGCTCTTGGAACGCGAAGTACACCTCGTCAATGGCCGCAAGCATGTCACCCTCAAACGGCCGTTCCGGCGACATCGAAGCCATGGCGCGCACACCCACCCAGTCGACATGTTCGTCGCCCGGATAGAAGTCCTCGGCGATTTCAGCGTCGGCGGCGTCCACGGCATATACGAACGCCACATGAGGGGCATGCCTGCGAAACAGCTCACGCACCCGCACAAATCGCGCTATATAGGCCGCAGCGTCCTCACCACGCTCGGGCTTTGGCGGCTGCACAAACACCGGTGAGAAATAATATCCGAACTCACGGGCAAGCTCCTCCGCAAGCTCCATAAATTCTTCATCATCTCGGACTTCGCCGCGTTCCAGCACAAAAAACGGCGCTCTCCCTCTGACGGCGCTGTCAAACACAAATTCATCAGGGAAACCGCCCGTAATATCGAGATGATACTTATAAATACTATGCCTGCCCATCATCTGCTCAAATCGGGTAATGTCGCCGTTTACCACGCCGTCGGACAGAATGTAGGCACCAAGATACACACCATGAGGCGGCTCGAAAAGCGATAGCTCAACGGACGTATCTACGTAAAAGAGCGAGATTTCCTCGTAACGCGGCGCACTAAACACTTCGGAATAAGGCTGATCTCGTTGGGCATATTCAACGGCGGCCTGGTGCAAACGCCAGTTTTCACGCGCTATATCCGCGGTGCTTTGCGCAAACGCCAATAAAATCGCTATTCCGACAACCCGGCGAAGTATTTTGTGTTTCACGTCAGTACTCCTTCAACCTAGTTAGATACGCTTCCCTCTCTGCAGGTACGTGCTGAGCGGTTCCAGATAATGCACCATCGCTCCGCTCTTGCCGTGAGCCACCAGTTCTTCGTCGAAGGCAGACAGCGGGATCGACTTTCGCCCGCCCCCCTGAGCCCGAGACCAACAACTGTACAACTGATCGAACGGCAGAAGAAATACCCTGTCGGCAATCGCGAAGCGCACCAGCAGGAACGCCACGCCGTCCTGCCGTTGGAAATCACGCATAAACTCGATCTGATGCTCGTGGATGTTCTGTAGCGGCAGGCTCTTCCGGGTCGTCTCCTTTGCGTCGAACGCCACGGGTATGCCTTGTACGGCGCCTATGTAGTCGACGGTAGACTTCTTCTCGAAGTACGCGACCTCGATTGCGCGCGTGGACTTATTCAGCCGCACGGGGGTAATCGGAGTCGGAACCTTTTGGATTATCGCCAGCCCCTTGGCGCGATAAGCGTCATTAGTCAGATTTACCATCTCTTCAAATGTACTGCCGCGCAACCCGCGGGTGTTCCAGTAGCCCATCAGGGATTATCTCCTATACTTGCGAATTATATACCAGGCTGCTTAGGGCATTGCGCCGGATAATGCCCGGCCCGCGCCACGCCGCCTCGGTGTGACCATATCTCCGCGTGAACTCGGCGTCGTCCATCTCGATAAGCCGCGCTAAGTCAGGGGCTACGGATTCGATGTCATCAACGTCCCCCCGCGTCTTACCCTCGTTGCACGGGCAAACCTGCTGGCAAACATCGCAGCCATAGACATATGAACCCATGATACGCGCTTCATCAGGCGAAAGATCACCCTTCTTCTGCGTTATATATGAGACGCATCGCCGCCAGTCAAGCGGCGCGCCATTGACGAGCGCGCCTCCCGGGCAATGTGCGACACAAGCTCCGCAGTCAACGCACGGCGCAAATTCCGGCGGACTTGGCTCATCCGCCTCTATCACGGCGTCAACCATCAGAAGCCCGATATTAAAATACGAGCCCAGCACAGGCGATATCAACTGATGGTTCCGCCCATAAGAACCAAGCCCGGCGCGGCGCGCGACTTCACGCTCCACGAGCGGGCCCGTGTCGACTTGTACTTTGTACCGGAAACCGGTATAACGGCTGAGACGGCTTGCAAGCTCCTCAAGTATCCCCCTCAGCGTCACATGATAGTCACGTGAAGCGCACGCCACGGACTGTATGCCCCGCAGCCGGCCGTCGTCAACGCGCAAAAAACTCTTCGCGTAGCTTGACCCCAGCGCGATAATGCTCTTGCAACCCGGAAAAACGAGCTCCGGCGCGACCCTTGCCGCAATGTCGCGTGAAACAAACGGCGTACCCGCCTCTTCCAGCGTTTTGCGGATTCCCGTAAGTTCACGCGAGTCGCTCACCCCGGCAATACAGCCGTTTTCTTGGGCAAATTCCGCGATAATATCCCGCAGGCTCACTGTTTCCCAGCCATCAGTTCGTTCACGTAGTCGAGAGACTGCTTCGTACCGATATCGTAAATTTCGCCGTTTATACGGTAAGCGTATACTTCGGCAATCTTGTAAAGCCACTGCACGAAATATCCAGGCGCGTCGGGCTTGTTACCCTCGTCCAGATACCTGGCGAAGAGCGCCACAGTCTCACGCGTGTATATGTACGCGGCGAATATAGCGGTGCTGCTTTCGGGCTGCGACGGCTTTTCGACAAGGTTGTGAATCCTTCCGTCGCCGTCCAGCTTTGCCACGGCGAATGACTTGAGCTGCTCGATATCCGCAACCTCTTTCGCGATTACGCAATCCTTACCGGTGCTCCTGTAATACGCCTCAAAGTCACGCAGGTCAAACGTGAAGAAGTTATCCCCGGCGATTATCAGCACGTCCTCGTCGATGCTTTCCGTCTCGATTGCAAATTGAATGTCGCCGATAGCTCCCAGGCGCGTTTCTTCGGACGCAGTCATGTCGTCGAGTATTTTCACAGGCCTGGCGTAATCAAGGCCTTTCTGCCAGCTCATAAAGTGTTCGGCAAATTTGTGATTTGTCACCACAATTATTTCGGAAATGGCGTCGATTCGCACCATCTGCTCCACAATATGATTAATTATCGGCTTACCGGCGATCTCCAGCAATGCCTTGGGGCGGTCAAGCGTAAGCGGATAGAGTCTTGTCGCGTAGCCCGCCGCCAGAATTATACCCTTCACCCGTGATCCTCCTCTCGCTTTTTCCTTCCCTTTTCCTCCATGTAATCCCGAATTTCCTTGATTGCGATCGCTACGTTTTCTTCACCCATTACGCCTCGTAAGTGTCTTTTGAATAAATCGTAGTCGCCTATCAGTTCCGCGTTAATGTAGATGGCTCTCAACATCTTGTCCATGTCCGAGCTCATGAGCTACCTTCCTCTCTTTAACTCAACAAGCCCAAACTCTTCCATTACCTTCTGGAACACTTGCGGCGGCGGCGCTTCAAACCTTTTCCCGGCAAGATAGCCCAGCGCCCCGTCGGTCTGAGTGAACGTAAGGCTCTCACAGTGAAGAAGCTGGCTTGTCACCCCGAACCTTCTCTGGAAATCAACATTTGCGCGTGGTTCGCCGTACTTGGTGTCGCCCACAACAGGAAATCCCGCATATTTTAGGGACGCGCGTATCTGGTGAAACCGCCCCGTCTCAAGTCTGGCGCGTAAAAGCGTGCAGCCTAAAGCCGACGCCAACGGCTCGAAGCTGGTCGCGGCGTACTTTGCGCCATCTATGGTTTGCTCGGATATTACGGCGATTTTGTGCGAATTCTTGCGCAAATATACCCGAACCTCGAAAGATTCGCGAACTTCACCAACTACCAGAGTCAGGTACAGCTTTTCGCACCTATTCTCAGCAATCGCCCGGTTCATCCAGGCAAGAGCCGCGTTGGTCTTTCCCAGGGCCACAACCCCTGACGTGTTGCGGTCGAGCCGGTTTACAACAGCCGGGGCTCCCACGAAGCCCGGTTTTGGCTTCATGGGGTGGTCATCCGAGGAATACTCATAGCCGCCCTCACGCAAATACGACGCGGCCCGGTCGACAATGGAGTCGCGCACGTCGGCGCTGTCCGGCTGGGACAGTACTCCTGGCGGCTTGTTGACTATCAGTATGTTGTCGTCTTCATAAATGATGTCCAATTCACCCGCCGAGTAATAGCTCGGCTTACCGGCGGTAAGGTCTGCAAGAGCCGCGTCGGATAGAAAAATCCTTACCACGTCGCCGTCTTGAAGCATTTCATTCCCCGCGGCCTTGGAATCATTAAGCTTGACGTTGCGCTTTCGTATCATCTTCTGAACTAAGCTCTTAGGCGCGCGATTAAGGTATTTCAGCAGAAATCTGTCAAGGCGCTGGCCGCATGTGTACGCGTCTATCAAAACTTCCCTCATTCGGCCATCCTGCCGCTGGACTTCATCACAAGGTACGCGTTTATGAAACTGTCGATTTCGCCGTCCATCACGGCGGAGGTATTGCCGGTCTCCTCACCCGTTCGCAAATCCTTGACCAACGAGTACGGATTGAAAACATAGTTACGTATCTGCGAACCGAAAGATACACCCTTTACTTCGCCCCGGATGCCCTGTATCTTTTCATTCTGCTCCGCGCGGGACAGCTCGTAAAGCTTTGCTCGCAGCATCTTCATGGCGCTCTCGCGGTTCATGTGCTGTGACCTGTCGTTCTGGCACTGAACGACAATGCCCGTCGGTATGTGAGTTATGCGTATGGCCGACTCCGTCTTGTTTACGTGCTGGCCTCCCGCGCCGCTGGAGCGGTATGTGTCGACACGCAGATCATCTGGGCTGATCTCGACCTCGACGTCTTCGCCCAGCTCCGGCATGACGCTGCACGAGGCGAAGGAAGTGTGGCGCTTACCCGACACGTCAAACGGTGATATGCGCACAAGGCGGTGTACGCCGCGCTCGGCCTGCATATATCCGTAGGCGTTCTCGCCGCTGACCAGCACGGTCACAGACTTGAGCCCGGCTTCGTCGCCCGACAACTGGTCGAGTATCTCCACATTGAACCCACGCTTCTCCGCCCACTTCGTATACATCCTCAGTAGCATCGTGACCCAGTCGCAGCTCTCCGTGCCTCCGGCCCCCGAGTGCAGGGCCACGATAGCGTTGCTGCGGTCGTACTCGCCGCTTAACAGTGCGGCTACCCGCATTTCTTCGTACTTTTTCGCAAACGCGCGGAATATCTGTGACGCCTCTTCGTACACCGACTCGTCGCTCTCCTCGAAGCCCAGATCTATCAGGGTGACAAGGTCGTCGTACTCACCGCTTAGCAACTCATACTCCCGCACCTTCCTCTGCAACGCCTTCAAGCGCTGGAGCACTTTCTGCGAGTTTTCCGCGTCATTCCAGAAGCCGGCTTTCGCCGACTCCTCCTCAAGCTTCGCTATCTCCTGAACCGCCCCCGCGACGTCAAAGAGAGTTCCCCATTTCAACGACTTTCGCGCGGTACGGTAGCGCGTCTTGCCTTAATTCCTGTAGCCTTAACATGCTTTCTCCTTATCTTGTCAATCTAAGTCGGCAATCTTCTTTAGCACCAGTTGAACATCTTCCGGTTCCATTGTAGCCTCTAACTGTGAAATTATCTTCTTAAAACTCTTCGATTCCGCAAGTTTCGGATCAGATTTCAGAGCTTCAAGCAGCATGAACAGAATATTCTTTTCGGTATGCCTTGTCTCAAGCGACATTTTCATTACCCCCTTGTATACTGACTATCACTCATTATTTGCCCTCGAGAAGCGCGCAGCAATGCTTGTACTTCTTATCGCTTCCGCAATGGCAGGGGTCGTTGCGTCCTATCTTGGGCGTCGTACGCTTGGCGGGACCTTTGACCGCCGGTTCCTGCCTGTTGGTGGTCATCTGCTTGGCCTTCGTGTCCATCTTCTGCAGTTCTTCCTGCGGCTGCATGGCCACACGCACGTTAAACATGGCGCGCACCGTGTCGAGCTGGATATTGTGTCCAAGCTCGTCAAACATTTCGTAGCTGAGAAATTTGTACTCCACGACAGGGTCCCGCTGGGCGTACGCGCGCAGAGATATGCCCTGGCGCATCTGATCCATGTCGTCGATGTGATCCATCCACTTCTGGTCGATAATTCGCAGCAGCAGCACACGTTCAATCTCTCGCGTGCGCTCGGAAGTGAACTCGGCCTCGCGCATGTTATATTTCTCGACAGCCTGATTGTAAAGGCGCTCCTTGAGCCCATCCTTGGTAAGACCCTGTATGTCTGACGGCGTAAGCTCGACCGCCGTTTTGTGATAGATAGGCAACAAATTCTCGTTCAAAGCCTTGATGTCCCATTCCTCGGGAAAGTCGGTCTGCCCTGTGTATAAGTCCACGGCGCGGCCTATCACGCTCTTCAGCATGATTAGGATGTTTTCCTTGAGGTCTTCGCCGGTCAGAACCTTCATGCGCTCGCTGTACATGATCTCGCGCTGCTCGTTCATCACGCGATCATAGTCCAGCAAGTGCTTACGTATTCCGAAGTTATTGCCCTCGACCTTCTTCTGGGCGTTCTCGATGGCCTTAGAAAGCATTGTGTTTTCCAAAGGCTCGTCTTCCTCAAGCCCCATTGTGTCGACGACCTTCATAACGCGTTCCGACCCAAACAGGCGCATCAAATCGTCTTCCAACGATATATAGAAGCGGGACTCTCCGGGGTCGCCCTGACGCCCCGAGCGTCCGCGCAACTGGTTGTCAATACGGCGCGATTCGTGGCGTTCCGTTCCGATAATTTTCAAGCCGCCGAGCTCGACTACCCCTTCGCCCAGCTTTATGTCGGTACCACGCCCCGCCATATTAGTAGCTATGGTTACGGAACCGCGCCGGCCGGCTTCGGCCACGATCTCGGCTTCCTTCTCGTGGAATTTGGCGTTAAGGACGTTGTGCTGCACGCCCTCTCGCTTCAAAAGCTTGCTGAGCTCCTCAGACTTCTCAATCGTGATAGTACCCACAAGCACAGGCTGTCCGCGGTCATAACAGTCCTTAATATCGCGCACCACGGCGCGATACTTGGCGCCGATGTTGCGGTATACCAAGTCCGACTGATCCACGCGCGCAATCGGCATATTCGTAGGAACTGAAACCACGTCCATGCCGTATATCTCGCGAAACTCGCCTTCCTCGGTAAGCGCGGTACCGGTCATACCCGATTTCTTGCCATACTTGTTGAAGAAGTTCTGGAACGTTATTGTCGCCAACGTCTTGGACTCGCGCTTGACCTGTACCTTTTCCTTAGCCTCGATAGCCTGATGCAAGCCGTCGGAATAGCGTCTGCCGGGCATAAGTCGCCCTGTGAACTCGTCCACGATCACGATCTCGTCGTCCTGCACGACATAGTCCTTGTCACGATGCATATTGTAGGTGGCTTTCAACGCGTTGTTGACGTGATGCTGCAGCTCAAGATTTACAGGGTCGGAAAGGTTGTCCAGCGTAAAGAATCGCTCTGCCTTCTTGACGCCCTCCTGTGTCAGCGAAACCGTCTTCCCCTTTTCGTCGACTACGAAATCGCCCACCTCTTCAAGCTCCGTGCGCATCAGCGGGTTCAGAGCCTCCTGCTCGTTCACGAGCTTTCCGCGCTGAAGCGTGTTCACGAAGCTGTTGGCAATCTTGTAAAGCTCGGTGCTCTTGCCCGACGCACCGGAAATAATCAGCGGCGTGCGCGCCTCGTCAATCAGTATCGAGTCTACCTCGTCGATGATGGCGAAGCTCAGTCCGCGCTGAACCATATCCTCCCTGCGCACAACCATGTTGTCGCGCAGATAGTCAAAACCAAGCTCGTTGTTGGTGGCATAGGTTATGTCGCAGGCGTATGCGGCGCGGCGCTCCTCGTTTGTCAGCCCGTGATGTATAACGCCGACGCTAAGACCCAGAAAGTCGTGAACCTGACCCATCCAGTCGCGGTCGCGCCGTGCCAGGTAGTCATTTACCGTAACTATGTGGACGCCCTTTCCGGCGAGCGCGTTCAGATACGACGGCAGAGTCGCCACAAGGGTCTTTCCTTCACCCGTACGCATCTCGGCAATGCGCCCCTGGTGCAGAACCATTCCGCCGAAGAGCTGCACACGATATGGCCGCATACCCAGAACACGCCTGCCGGCCTCGCGCACAACGGCGAATGCCTCGGGCAGTATGTCGTCCAAGGACTCGCCGTCCGCAAGACGCCGGCGAAATATCCCCGTCTGCTCGCGCAGCTGCTCGTCGGAATAGCTTACATACGTCGGCTCCAGCGCCTCTATTTTGTCGACTGTCGGCTCGAGACGTTTTAGCTCCTTCGTGCTGTATGAGCCGAATATCTTTTCAAGTAGTCCCATTCCTAACTCCTTATTGCTTAGATTTCCGCGTCTTCCAGATTTCAACATGCTGGGTTACTACGGCTAAGTCGTCTTTTGTACACATAACTTCAAGTGCGGTTGCAACATCTTCAAGAGATTCCGCAGTCCTAACTTGAAATAGTATAGAGCTCAGTATTGCCTCAATTCCCCTGTCGGATGCCATTGTTCATCTTCCTTATTCCCCGAAAGATATACCAAGAGACCTGGCGACCTCTACCATCTCACCCTCCGGGTTTACGGGCTTTGTCTTTCCGGCAATGCTCTCAAGGCTTACATAATCCATCTTGCCGTTGCGCAGGCATACCATGTTGTTGTAATTTCCCTCATGAATAAGCTTGGCCGCCGCTACGCCGTAACGGCACGAGAGTACGCGGTCGGCGGCGGATGTCTCGCCTCCGCGCTGGATATGCCCAAGGGCGACCGAACGCACCTCCTGGCTTATGTTGTGTTCCAAAAGCGCTGCCAGCATCTCCCCGATTCCACCGAAGCGTACGGGGTCGGGGCTGTCCTCGACTATCTTGCTGACTACTTTGTCCCCTCCCTTGAGTGACGCGCCTTCACATACGACAATCACTGTAAATGTTTTGCCATGCTTCTGACGCTCTTCGATTTTCTTGATAATTCCCGCAAGAGTGAAAGGAATCTCAGGAATAAGAATGACGTCGGCAGACCCGGCAATACCCGAGTGCAGGGCAATCCACCCGGCCGAGCGGCCCATTACCTCTACGATCATGACGCGGTGGTGCGACTCCGCAGTGGTGTGCAGGCGTCCCAAGTTTTCGGTGACGATGTTTACAGCCGTGTCAAAACCGAATGTTGTGTCGGTAGAACCCAGATCGTTATCGATTGTCTTAGGCACACCCACAACATTGATGCCCTTTTTCGCAAAATCATAGGCGGAAGCAAGCGTACCGTCGCCGCCAAGCACGCACAGCACGTCCACGCCTTCGCGCCGCAGATTTTCAACCGCCACGTCCGACACGTCCTTCTTGAACCTTTCACCGTTCTCTTCTACCCAGTAGTCAAAGAGATTGTCCTTGTTCGAGCTGTAGAGAATTGTTCCCCCCCTGTGCAGAATGCCGGACGTGCTCTGCATCGTCAACGGGATATAATCGTTGAGATACATTCCGCGGTAACCGAACTTATAGCCGATGAGCTCGTAACCATACTTGGCGATACACGTCTTTGTCAGGGCATAAATTACGGCATTCAGGCCCGGGGCATCTCCGCCGCCGGTCATTACTGCTATTTTCTTAGACATATTAATAATCTCCCCTTGAAATTTTTTTAAAACCATTCTCCACTCTAGTATAGAAAAAAAATAGGCAAACGTCAACAAGAAGGTGTTTTAATGTTGTATCCGGGCAACATTAAAACACCGACAAGATGTTCACCTATTAGACCTCTTCCGAAATCAGCCAACACCGTCTTTGCGGTCAATTTCCCGAAATACGTCGTCGCCTCCTTCTTGCGAACCATTGCGGGTTCGCGGCGTCGTCGGCTCCTAGTATTTCTGGAAATTGCCTCGCAAATCCGGCATCGTCTAATTTCAGAAGAGGTCTATTTTCTCAGCCTCTTCTGAATCTGAAATAACGGGAATTGTCAACCAATACCGTGACCGTGTCGATACCCGGGACTTCGAGCGCGGTTTTGACTATCTGCCGGCGAAGGCAGTCCTCGTAATACGCCTCGCCAAAGCTCAGAATTTCCTTCGATAAGTTTAGGATCAGGTGGTTGTCGTTGATTATAAGCGTAAGTATCTGTGTGCCCGGCGGCGCAAAGTTTGGGCTGTACTTCTTGTCAAACAGAGCTTCCAGCAAAGCCGCCGCGTATTCTTCCGGGGTAGAAGTCTCAGGCAGTTCCACCTGTATCTCGCTGAAACTAACCTCCCCGCTCTCGTCAAAGCTGACGTTGTAAATATTCGCGCTCTGCGCGCTGACCTGATACCCAATAAACAGCACAAGGACAATCAGCACAAAGGTTGCGGCATACTCAATACGCATGGCTACTTCTCCTTAGGAGCGAACAACAGGGACGCCACGAAGCTGAAAAATATCGCCGCTGAAATACCCGCCGCAGCCGCCGTGATGCCGCCCGTAAGTATTCCCGATATCCCGCGCTGGTCTATCTGATCCCTGACTCCCGTCCACAACAGGTATCCAAACCCGGGCAGCGGCACGGTCGCGCCGGCTCCGGCCCACTCGGCAAAGCGCTCATATATCCCAAGCGCGCCAAGCACGCAGCCCACCACCACAAACAACACCAAAATTCTTGCCGAAGTCAGCTTTGTCTTGTCAAGCAAAATCTGCCCGATCACACATATGAGCCCACCGGCGATAAACGCATTGATATATTGCATAAAAACACCCCTCATGACAAATAGTACATCTAGTATTTGTCAATTCGACGTTCTTATGCGTTCTGCATAAAATAGACCTTTTCTGAAACCGGACAATGCCGGATTTGCGAGGCAATTTTTTGCTGCTTTTCACCTGATTTTACAGCTCGACTACTCTTGCCCTGTGATATATATGCGGCAGAAACTTGTCCAGCAGCAGTCTTGTTTTAATCTTCAAGTGACTGGTATTAGCTCCGGGGTTGCAGCAAAACCACTCGGCGTCCGCGACTTCCTTATCTATTATGAGCTGAACAAAGTCATCCTTATCATTTATAAGCCCCATGATTGTAGCGGATCCCGGCGTAACGCCCAAATGTTTGAGCATATATTCTTCTTTAGCGAACGAAACCCTCGAACATCCTACGGCGTTGGAAAAAACTCCGGTATCAAACGGCTTTTCAGCCGGCATGATCAGTAAGTAAAAACTGGTCTTCTTGCTGTTGCAAAGAAATATGCTCTTTCTTATTTCCGCGCCAAGAACCTTGTTTATTTCGATACATTCCGCCATAGAGCTTACCGTGTCATTATCAACTCTTTCGTACGGAATTTGAAGACTGTCGAGAATTTTATAGACCTCTTTTTCAAGCGGAACACGCTCGTCCGCAGGAGCTGTTGTCATAACTTCGCTTATGCTTATCATATTTTAATTCCTTTCTGAAATTCAGGGGATCAGGCCAAAGCTGAAAGATCCCCTGAAAATTTGGTCAAAAAACTAAGAGCCTGTGTTCAATACCGCTCAACGCCGTCTGGAAGGTCAAACTCCACCCCAGGCGTCGCTCCTTCCGAGATTGGCGAAAAATCGCCTCTTCCAGCCGACATTTCGGGTATTGAACACAGGTTCTTATTTCGGCGCGAAACGGCCGGTGAAGAAGCGTAGCTGTTTGGGCTCGTAGACCCACTTGAGCGCTCGTACTTTCTCTTTCTGAGCGTAGAGGTCTATCACTGCATCCGCAACCAGATCCATGTGCTTGTACGTGTACACACGGCGCGGTATGGTCAGGCGCACGGTTTCAAGCTTAGGCGCGTGATCCTTGCCGGTCTTTCTGTCGCGGCCGGCGGATATTATTCCGCGCTCCATGCCGCGCACGCTCGACTCAATGTAAAGCTGGATAGCAAGCGACTGGGCCGGAAACTCGTTCTGCGTAAGGTGCGGGCAAAAACGGCGCGCGTCCAGGAACACCGCGTGACCGCCAACCGGCTTGACAATAGGAATACCCGCGTCCATAAGCCTGTCGCCCAGGTAGCGCACCTGCATGATTCTGTGTTCGATATATGCGTCTTCAACGGACTCTTTCATTCCGATGGCCATCGCTTCCATGTCGCGCCCGGTCATGCCTCCGTACGAGGGCATACCTTCATATACGACAACCAATTCCTTGGCTTCCACAAAAAGCTCGTCGTCATTGAGGCATAAGAAACCGCCGATGTTTACCAAGCCGTCTTTCTTTCCGCTCATCGTACAGCCGTCGGCGTAGCTGAACTCCTCGCGCACGATTTCCTTGATAGATTTTCCAGAGTAGCCCGCCTCGCGCTCCTTGATAAAATACGCGTTTTCGACGCAGCGCGTCGCGTCCATAAACACCTTGATTCCGTACCTGCTGCAAAGCTCGTATGTTTCACGCAGGTTTTGCATCGAAACAGGCTGTCCGCCCGCCAGATTTACCGTGATTGCCACGCACACATACGCGATGTTCTCGGCGCCTTTCTCGTCGATCAGTCTTTTAAGCTTGTCCAGATCGACGTTACCCTTGAACGGAAGGTCTATTTCCGGGTCATGAGCTTCGTCGATCACTATGTCCGTGAAAATGCCGCCTTTTGACTCCTGATGATAGCGCGTCGTGGTAAAGTACATGTTGCCGGGCACGTACTGACCGGGCTTTATTGCGATCATAGACAGGATGTTCTCGGCGCCGCGGCCCTGATGCGTAGGCACAACATGCTTAAATCCGAACAGTTCCTTGATCGTGGCTTCCAAGTGATGCCAGTTGCGGCTTCCGGCGTAGGCTTCGTCGCCCATCATTATTCCGGCCCACTGCCTGTCGCTCATCGCGTTGGTTCCGGAGTCCGTCAGCAGGTCAATATACACATCCTCCGAATCGATCAAGAATGTGTTGAACCCGGCCTTCTCGGCCACCTCTTCGCGCTCTGCGCGCGTGTTCGACTTTACGTACTCGATGGCCTTGATCCTAAACGGTTCCGGCGGATAATATTTCTGCAAAACAACAACCTCCTTTTTGTGAAAATGTGTTATTGTTATAATAACATAAATTTTCCAATTAAGCAACTTTTATTATATTATGAATCTTTACAGCGCTTTTTGTGCAAAATTTATAAAGGCAAATAATTTGACAAAGTTGCTGATAAAGAATATAATGGATGGAACATAATAGCTGTTATAAACGTGTTAATAAAAAACCGCAAGGAGGGATTTAAGTTTGAAGAATAATATTTTTAAGCGTTTTGCTTCGATAGCGGTATGCATATCCTTGCTGCTGTCGGCACAAATGATTAACCCTGTCGATGTCAGCGCTCAGCAAATCAGGGTTGTTGTAAATGGTGTGCAGGTAAACTTTCCTGACGCTCAACCGGTTATTGTGGAAGGGCGCACCCTTGTTCCGATGCGCGGCGTCTTTGAGCAGATGGGCTTTGCCGGCGATTGGAACCCACAGACGGAAACATCTACCCTGATGCGCTCGGGAATGACCGTATCCGTAAGAAGAGGCGACCCGTTCTTTATAGTGAACGGCGTGCAGCAATTCCCCGAAGTTCCGCCGCAGCTTCTCGGCGGCAGGTTTATGATACCGCTCAGGGCGGTAGCCGAATCCACCGGTGCAGGCGTCAACTGGAACGATCACACAAGAACGGTTATAATCACCACCGGCACACCCATCACAACGCTTCCCGCTCCGGTCACGCCTGTCGTACCGGCGCCCATGCCCACGGTTCCGGTTGTCACGCCAAGCTTCAACATAGCTAACCAAACCGGGCAGCTTGTTGCGGGAGTAGCCGGATCTGTCGACTTCCAGGTAATGACGAACAATGTACCCAACGGCACGTATCAACTGGCTCTGCGGGGCAATGTGCCAAACGGCGTAACCTTGCAAAGCACCAGCATAAACATCAATAACAACAGCGGAATTCTGAGGCTGAACGGAAGCAGCGCAACCCAGCAGGGCACGTTCCTTATAACCGTTGGCATTAACCTGGGCGCAAACAGAGGCTGGGTAGAGCAAAACCTGACCCTTGTCGTTTCCCAAACTTCCGGGCCGCCCGGCGCTTTCCAATTAACCGTCGGAAACCAGATCGGTACTCTGGCACAGGGTTCAGCCGGTCAAGTGCAGTATTCGATCACAACACAGAATCTGCCTAACGGAAATTATAACGTAGCATTGGCGGCTCCCTTTACGCAGGGCGTTTCATTGGGGGCAAACGCCGTCGCCATCAGCAACAACAGCGGCTTATTGCAACTTGCCACAAACGGTACGACCCCTGCGGGTCAGCACAACATTAACCTGGCCTTTACCATAGGAACCGGGGCGCAGGCCGTAACGGTAAACCGGCAGGCAATCCTTACAATAGGCGGCGGAGCCGTGCCGAATATCACAAATATCACCCCCGTAAGCGGAGGCAACAATCCTCCGATACAGGGAATGTCCGGCGGTTGGATTCAATACAATGTCACAACGCAAAACGTGCCTAACGGAAGCTATAACGTAGCTCTGACGGCTCCTGTACCTCAAGGCGTCTCATTGGCGGCAAACAACATCACTATCAATAATGGCGGCGGCTTCGTGGTACTTTCCACAAACGGTAATACCCCCGCCGGTACACACAACGTCAACCTGGCGTTTACGTTAGGTACCGGAGCACAGGCCGTGACGATAAACCGAAACGTCGCCTTTACGGTACTCCCGTCCGGCGGAGGGGGAGGAGCCGCGCCCACCATTAGCGGCGCAGGCCAATCGGGTAATGTTTCCGCAGGCAGCTCCAATACTATTACACTTTGGTTCAATGTACAAAACTCTACTTCCGGTTCCAGAGTGTCAAATGTTACCTCCAGCCCTCCCGGTCTCAGCGTATGGTCAGTAAGCAATTTAGACGTCGACACCACCGGCACAGGCCAGCTTGATCTTTTTGTAGACGCCACGTCTATTGCGCCCGGCTCGTACACTATACAATTACAGACAACTCTGCCCAACGCAGCCGGTAACAACGTCACAATAACTCACAACGTTACCCTCTTCATAAATTAAGCGGCACTACATTAAGTCTTTTGGCCGACGCAATCCGTTTTTCCGCGGAATGCGCCGGCCCGTTTTTACGGCAAAAAACTGTTGACTCTTCGCATGATAAGAGATATAATTAAGACAACTTGTTAGGTGAGGCTCCTAAAAGAATACAGGTTGCTGCCCCAAAACGTCGAGAGACACCAAGGGGTATAACAGGCATGATCGGATTAAGGTCTGCTTAACGTAACTGATTTGGACAAGAGTTCAAATCTACGTCTTTTAGTGCTAAAGCTCATACGAGGGGTTACAATTGTTGTGTTATTGCGCAGTCTATATTCACGGTATTTTCGTGTGTAGTATTTGCGTTAGAATAACGTGCGTTTGCGGCCCCTTGACGGTCGCTTTTTTGTTGCTACTTTAAAAAAGGAGGTGCGATATGTTGAAAAAAAGTATCTTGAACCACATCAATGACAAGGATATGGAGAGCCTCAAGGCTCTGCTTGCCGGCGCGGAAGAAATGGATATTTTATACGCTTACTACGACCTGTCTTCCGAAGACCAGCTAATAGTATTCAGGCTCCTTGGAAAAGATTCCGCTCTGTCGGTATTCGACCAGCTCGACGCCGGGCTGCAGCGCAACTTGCTGCGCTCGTTTACGGACGAAAGCGCGATAGAGTTCGTCAACGAGATGGCCCCTGACGACAGGGTAAAGCTACTGGACGAACTTCCCGCGGGCGTCGCGAAGAAACTCATAAACTCACTGTCCCCGGAGGAACGGGAAGCCACGAATATTCTGATGGGCTACAAGCCGGAGACCGCCGGCCACATAATGACGACCGAGTACATATCGCTTAAAAGGGATATGACGGTGGAAGAAGCAATAGAAAAGGTGCGCAGACAAGCAAGAGAAAAGGAAACCGTCTACGTATTGTTCGTAACTGACAACTTTAAGAAGCTTGAAGGCGTGCTGACGCTGAAAGAACTGCTGATAGCCGACTGCAGCGCAGAACTGGAAAAGGTCATGCACAAAACAGTCATGAAAGTGTCCACAAGCACAGACCAGGAGGAAGCCGCCCACATTCTGCAAAGGCTTGACCTTCTGGCGATACCTGTAGTCGATAGTGAAGATCGCCTGGTTGGCATTATAACTATCGACGACGCCATGGACATACTTGAAGACGAAGCCACGGAAGATATATACGACCACGCCGGGCTTGCCGACGTTACAGGCAACGAAGCCGACAGAAGCGAAGTTCTTATCAACGGCAGCATGTGGAACATCTGGAAGGTACGGCTTCCGTTCCTGCTGATAACACTTGCGGCAGGGGTTTTCTCCGGCGCGATAATCAGCGGGTTCGAAGACACGCTACAGTCAATCGCGGCCGTGGCGATATTCATACCGCTAATTATGGACATGGGCGGTAATGTCGGAACTCAGTCTACAACGATTTTCGTGAGAGGAATGGTGCTTGGGCATATCAAGATACAGAGCTTTTTCAAGCATTTCGCGAAAGAAGTCGGAATCGGGTTCAGCATAGGATTGTTAATAGGCGCAGCTTCCGGCGTAATCGCGGCCGTATGGCAGGGTATGCCGATGCTCGGCCTGGCCGTCGCAATGGCTCTTGTCGTGACAATGACCCTGGCTTCTCTGCTGGGCTTTCTTGTACCGTTTGTCCTGATAAAATTCAACGTCGATCAGGCGGCCGGCTCCGGGCCCATCATTACCTCTATCAAGGATATTGTCGGTCTAGTTGTTTACTTCGTGCTTGTAAGCGCTTTTCTGGGACACTTGATGTAGCTCCACTAATCCGTACTTGGTCTTGACCCGGTCAAGCTTCTCAAGCATCGGACGCGCGATAACCGTGAGGAACGTCAGAGTGGCGGCGGCGTGCACAAGGTCGAAGGGCGCCCCATAAGCAAACGCCACAATAAACATAGCGGGAGCCGGGCTGGGCTGGAACATCAGCACGCTGGCCGGGTTCATAATACCGCCGTAGACGACAAACGCCGCGAACGCGCCAAACGCCGCAATACTCGCGGGGGCGCGGCTAAGACCCCCCTTGCGAAACAGAATTCCCGCCAAAAACCCGATAAGCCCAAACGCAAACATCTGCCACGGAGTCCACGGCCCCTGGCCGAAGAACATATTGCTGACAAGAGCCGTAATCGCGCCAACTAAGAAGCCGGCCTGCGGGCCAAACGCTATCCCCGAAATTGTCACAAGCGCGGTAACGGGCTTGAACTGCGGCAATGCAAAGAACGCCATCCTTCCCGCGATTGCAATCGCGCACAGCACGGCGATAATCACAAGCTCTCCGGCCTGCGGCTTGCGGCTCTCGAACGCAAGAACGAACGGCAGCATTGTTTGAAAGATAATTAACAAAGATACAACCTCGTAACGCCGGTCGTCGAAGATGTACATGCCCGCGAATATCGTAAGCGGAATTGTGAGCAGTATCAGCGCCGACGCCGCGGCCGCGCGGTTTGACGGACTGCGAGCCTTCCCCGTATCTTGCGGCGGATCGGCTGGTTTTTCCGGCTTCGGCGCTATCGGCTTTATGTCGATTTTGACAGATTCCTGCTCTTGCGGCAGCTTTCCGCCAAGCGCAAGCACGACATCACCAGCCGTCACCGCGCCGGGCAGAATACCCCTCGCCATTCGATTGGCGCTCGTTGTGTAAAAGCTGTTTCCTCCGAAAAACGCGCGCGGAGTATTCTCGGCTACAATACCGCCGTCGAAGAACAGCACGCAGCGGTCTGCGTACTCCGCGGCAAACTCCACGTCGTGGCTTACTACCACTACAGCCGTCCCGTCCTCCGCCAAGCCGCGTAGCATCGCCGCGAATTCCTGCTTGAACTCCGCGTCAAGCCCCTTAGTAGGCTCGTCGAGAAGCAAAATTTGGGGCTGCAACAAAAGCAGCTTGGCAAGCGCAGCGCGTTGCTGCTCACCGCCCGACAGATCGTATGGATGGCTGTCCAGCAGGCTCTCAAGGCGGCACAGTTTCGCTATATCTGCAATTCTTCGCGATTTTTCGTCCCTTGTTATTTCCCGGTCGGACAATATCTCCAACAAGTCCTCACGCACAGTCTTGGCAACAAACGAAGACTGAGGACTTTGAGACATCATGTATACCTTGGCGTCGGCGCTGATTTTCCCACGATACGGTGAGCGCAAGCCGGACATCACGGACAGCGCCGTGGTCTTGCCCGTGCCGTTGCCGCCTAGTATCGCCGTAATCTCCCCGTAGCGCGCTTCAAATGTCAGCCCTTTCAACACGTCGGGCTGATTCTTTTCGTATTTGAACCATATATCATTGAGCGATACGGCTGTCTCTTTGCCGGACACCGGCACATCCTTGGGTAATTTGCCGCCATCAACCGATTGATCCGCAAGCCAGTCCGCCCCGTCGCGAACAGTTATCGGGCAAATATCGTCCTCCGACTTACTTGCCGCCCATATGCGCATAGGCGTCGGCATCGCAAGGAACATGCCATGAGACCGGCCCCGGAGTTCAAGACCAACCTTACGCGGCTCTCCGTCCGCGATTATGCGCCCGCCGTCCATTACGACCACGCGGGAAGACAAGGGGAATACCTCTTCCAGCCTGTGCTCAGTCAAGATCACCGTTACGCCGAATTCCCGGTTTATCCTGCCAAGCGTCGCCAGGAACTCACCCGCCGCAATGGGGTCGAGCTGGCTTGTCGGCTCGTCAAGTATCAACGCCGAAGGCTGCATCGCCATTACCGACGCAAGAGCCAGAAGCTGTTTCTGCCCGCCCGAAAGCTCCGTCACAGATTTGTGGAACCACGTCTGTATCCCGAAAAAGCTTGCCATCTCCGCCACGCGCAAGCGTATTTCAGGCGTCGCCAGACCAAGGCTTTCAAGCCCGAAAGCCAGCTCGTGCCACACCTTGTCCGTTACGATCTGATTATCCGGCGACTGCGTCACAAAGCCTATCCTGGCCGCCGCGTCACGGTCGGACATGGCGGCGATATGGGTCCCCTCAAAGCTGATTACACCGGACTTTTCGCCGTGCGGAGCCGCCAACGGCTTGAGATGACGCAACAGCGTCGTCTTTCCGCATCCGGAAGGCCCTGCAAGCACAACAAAATCACCGCGCTCAATAACCAGATTGACTCCGGCCAGCGCGGACGCTTCACGGTTTGGATATGTAAATGTTAGATTTTCGATTCTAAACGCTTCCACGTCAAGTCCTCTTGTATGTTTACAATCATCGGAAATCCGGCCAGGGCGAGGTACGCGACGAACACAGCAACAGTATCCGCGCCGCCCCACTGCCCTCTGACCGTCGGAAAATAACGGAAATGGTACGCGCCTGTCGCCGCACCCGCGATTACTATGGCGGCGCAGACAAGTATGTACGCAAGCGCGCAGGCGTCGCGCCGGCAAAAACGGAAAATGGAAAACGCCGTGCGATCCGGCAGCCCGTATCCGCGGCACTTCATGCTGACGGCGGTCTCTATGGCGTTTTCCAGCGCCCATGTCACCATAATTGACATTATCCTGACGGCGTTGCGTACTTTCTGAGAGACGCTCCCATCCGACACACCCCGCCCGACGCATTTCTGAACGCCCGATATCACGCCGAACTGTTCCTTAAACCGCGGAACAAGCCGCAGAGACATCGAGAATATAAGCGACAGCGCCGGTATAACACGACCGAACAGATATACGAGCTTGTCGCTGGTCATGACTGTGTTAAAACACGCAAACCACGCGATCACGGTAATCATCATTACTGACGCCGCTATCCCGTACAAAATAGACTCTAGCGTCAGCGGGTTGCCCCCCGGCAGATATGCCAGGATCGTCGCTCCGCGGTGATTCAGCAGCGGATTGAGAAGCGCAGTGAACAGCATCATGGGCAGCATGAACATCAGACCCACGCGCACGGCCTTCCTCCCATGCAGGTACACCGAGTACGCGAACGCGCAAGCCAGCGACACGGCAAGA
>Ga0131853_10000729_pt1 | contig 59114 bp, 53 predicted proteins | sample TergutLab28metaG_FD_92764 | JGI IMG/M metagenome (GOLD analysis project Ga0131853, IMG submission 92764) | Labiotermes labralis P1 segment gut microbial communities from Petit-Saut dam, French Guiana - Lab288 P1 (version 2) (version 2) | ecosystem: Host-associated > Arthropoda: Insects >...
TAAGTATCCCGCCTGGGGAGTACGGCCGCAAGGTTGAAACTCAAAGAAATTGACGGGGACCCGCACAAGCAGCGGAGCATGTGGTTTAATTCGAAGCAACGCGAAGAACCTTACCAAGACTTGACATCGAGTGCAAGATATAGAAATATATCCCTCTTCGGACACGAAGACAGGTGGTGCATGGTTGTCGTCAGCTCGTGTCGTGAGATGTTCGGTTAAGTCCGGCAACGAGCGCAACCCCTATGATCAGTTGCCAATATTAAGTTAGGAACTCTGGTCAGACTGCCGCGGATAACGCGGAGGAAGGTGGGGATGATGTCAAATCATCATGCCCCTTACGTCTTGGGCCACACACGTGCTACAATGGGCGCTACAAAGAGCAGCAAACCGGTAACGGCAAGCGAATCTCAAAAAAGCGTTCTCAGTTCGGATTGAGGGCTGCAACCCGCCCTCATGAAGCAGGAGTTGCTAGTAATCCCGAATCAGAATGTCGGGGTGAATGCGTTCCCGGGTCTTGTACACACCGCCCGTCACGCCATGGGAGTCGGGGGGACCCGAAGTCAGTGAGCTAACCGTAAGGAGGCAGCTGCCTAAGGTAAAACCGATGACTGGGGTGAAGTCGTAACAAGGTAGCCGTATCGGAAGGTGCGGCTGGATCACCTCCTTTAAGAGTGTCTCTAAGATGAGACAAATCTTCAATGTTGATAGCAATATCAGCACCAAGTTTGGCAGATACTTGGAAAAATCAACTGCCCTGTGAATTTCTCTTTTATACCTTAGAGAATTTCATAAGACTTCCTATTCAAACTTTCATGTAAATATTGTGTCGCCAGCGAAAGCTCCCGACACCGCATAAAAAAACAGCTAGGTACCCTCTTAGCTGTTTTTTTTTATTAGACTTGTTTCTAAATTAGGTTAGTAATAAGTCTAATAAAAAAAATAAATTTACGGAACAAAAAACGATGTATATAAAGTATAGCAAAAAATAATTTGACAAAATACGACATTTATAATATAATAATATAAGCAAGCTAGTAAACGCTTGCAAATAATGTCTAAAAATAGATAAAGAGGAATAAAATAAATGAAAATAAAAAAGAAAATACTTATCACTTTAATGCTTGTGCTTGTTTTAGTATTATCAAGCGTTAGTCTTGTGGCATGTAATCTGTTTGGTGGAAACAGTCTAGCAGAAGGAACTTATGAACTAGATAGAGTTTACCTAAACGGGCAAAGGGTTAGCACTAATCATGAATTGCATATATTTTTTAGTTTGATTACTATCGAAATAGATGGTAATCGCTTTAGAGTATTGGCTGTTGATCAAATTGCAAGCGATGTTGAATTTCGTGTTAGAAGTGGCTATATAGAGCAACGCACTCCGGTTATTCATAATAACGCTTGGATAAGGGCAAACGGTTCTAGGGAAGCAGAGTTTATGTCTTTAAGAACCGAAGACGGCTACATTGTAGAAAGGCATCTATCAGGTGGTATTTTTGCTAATTCAGCTGGTGGTAGTGTTTATCTTTTCTTTAGTCAAACACCAAGCGAAGCTCCACCACCGACAACTGAGGGTAACAATGGTGGTGAAACAGGATACATAAATGAAAATCTTCTTGGTAGATGGTATTTAACAAGGCAAGTTATGACAGGTACCGAGAGCGGTACTTTTACTCCGGGTGATCCGCTATGGTTTGGTGGGTACTTTATGGAATTTAGAGCTGACGGAACTTGGTCTGAAATTAGCTTTTGGAATAATGAAAATACTGTGTCCGGTAGATGGTCTTATAATGGTAATAATCTTATTTTAACTCATACAGCCGGTGGTCTTGGTTTATTTGCATTTGTTGGCAATCGTACATTTGAACTTAGCGAAGACGGCGAAACTCTAACAGTTAGATATACAAGAACGCTAATGCAAGCTACTTGGAATTATGTAAATACATTTAACCGTACTCCACCAACTGGTGGCATTGGTATGTAATAGGTTAAGTAAATTTATAATAAGTTAAGTAAATTTATAATTTGATAATAGAATTCATTGATAAGCCTATTAAATAAAAAACACTGCTCGTGTCAAAATTACTCAGCAGTGTTTTTGTATTTATTTACTTGACATTCTTTGTAATTTATGATAAATTCAATATTAGTTATTGCTTGCTAGGCAAGGTGCCTAGGTTTTTGTGCAATACTTATATGTTATACTCCATAAATTGAGGTAAAATGAAAAAAAATAAAATGAAGAAAAAAATATATTTACTAGTGACTATTTTAGCAATAGTAGCTATATTTGTGGCATCGGTTGTTATATTTGGCTGTTCGTCCGATACTTGTTGCCACGATCACGAGGTAAGTCCTCCGCCATCAATATCACCGCCAAACCGTCCGCCTAATCAGCCAGATGATTTAGACTATTTTATCCCAATAACTTCTGCTAGTGAGCTTAACGCAATCGCAAGTAATCTTAGTGGTGATTTTAAGTTGATGGCTAACATCACGCTTACTAATCATACGCCTATCGGCAACAGTGAAAATCCTTTTACAGGTAGATTTTTTGTGCCGTCTGGCGATAATGATACTCCGCTCTACAGGATAACAAGTCTGTCTATTACTAATACAATGCGTAGCGGGGGCTCGTATATTGCAGGTTTATTTGGCACTAACTATGGTATAATCAGTAATCTCTGGATCGACAATTTTACAGTTAATATTGATAATCCCAATCCTGATCAAAACAGAGTTTTAGTAGGTGCTATCACTGCCGATAATAGAGGAATTATCGAATTTGTTAATGTGGCTAGCAGTACGGTTAATGTTACGGCTCATAATGGAGGCATCAGAGCAGGAGTTATCGCCGGTAGAAATAGGGGAGAGGGAGGTATAATTAGATATACTGTAGCTAATGGTACGGTAACGATACAAAGTGCCGTTAACCGTACAAGCAGAGCTGGTGGACTGGTAGGTCATTTAGAGGATGGCGGTACAATTTATAGAAGCGGTGCGGCCGTTAGTGTTAGTGCTACATCAACAAATAATGTAAATATAGCAGCGGCTGGGTTAGTAGGATATATTCAACGGGGTGCTACTATAAGAGAGAGTTTTGCTACAGGTAATGCTTTTAGTACAAGCAACAACGGAGGCACAATCTATTCGGGTGGTTTAACCGGTAATATTAGCTTAGTTGATAATGCCGAAGCTGAAGATAGAGATGAGGGCTATAGATGGAATGTACTTATACAACAAAGCTTTGCTACTGGTAATGCTACGGCGGTAGCCACAGGCGGTGCTTATGCATCAGGACTGATTGCAAGGATAGATGATAACGCAGGAACTCCTAGCGATGTTTTAGTTACAGAGACCTTTTCTACAGGCAATGCTACTATAACTCCACAAGGTGCTATGGGCAACCCTAATCATTTTGTAGGTGGTCTTGTAGGTAGAATTCAAACGCTTGAAGATAGTGTTATCAGGCTAGAAAATAGCTTTACTAAAGGCAATATAACTGGTAGCGGTGTTGGTAATTCTAACTTTGCTGGCGCTCTTGTAGCTAGGTTTCAAAATAACGGATTTAGACAAGTTTATAATCTTTTTTACTCTAGTGATATTACAGTAATGGGTAATGTTAGACCGGATGACGGCATCCCTAGTCTAACAAATTCAGTTGATTTTCCTAGTACAGAAGTAACTCCTGCTAACATTTTAAATAGCACTTGGCAACAAACAAATCTAAATTTTAATAACACAGTTTGGGCATTCACAAACGGACAGCTACCAAACTTAAGCTGGAGAGTATAATCATAGGGGCAAATTTACTTACGAGGGCAAATTTGCGACATCTTTAAAGATGCAAACCTCTTTTATTTATGAAAACGCAATTCCATAAAGATACTCTAGCTAGCGAGTTAGTAGATTACAAAAGTGATAATCCGTCAGGTTTAGAATTTTCTAAAAAAAATCTACATCACTTTTGCTCACCACTTTTTCTAAAAGCAATGTATGTGTTATTTGATAAAAACATTCAAACAATATCCTGCGGTTCGGGCAAAGAGCGGGGGATACTTCCCGGTATTACTTGCAATTTTGATACACTAACCGAAGAAAATAAAAGTATAGCAAAGGATTTAATAATATCAGAAAGTCAATTCAGAATAGGTTCGCCTATAGACAGTAATACAACACTCGAGCAATTTGAAAAAGCTCTTATGGAAATAGTGGATAAATTTAAGTCGCAGTAATTTTTTGCTTGACCACATTTTGTTTAAATAATATACTAAAAGTGTACAATTTGTGCAAAAAATTCGATTTTTTAGGAAGATAGTAATAAAAAATGAAAAGAGTAGTAATTACAGGTATGGGGGTAGTATCACCCATTGGATTAGATATGCCCACTTTTTGGAAAAATGCAGTAGCGGGTAAGTGTGGTATTGATTTTATAACAAAATTCGATACTACTAATTTTAAGGTAAAAATTGCGGCAGAAGTTAAAGATTTTGACCCTACGCTTTATATGGATAAAGGCGAGGTAAGACGCACCGACCCCTTTACTCATTATGCTATAGCAGTAGCTAATCAGGCGGTTAAAGATAGTGGTATTAGCGGAAAAGACGGTACGGTAGATCCTGAGCGTTTTGGTGTTTATTTTGGCACAGGAATTGGTGGAATTTCTAGCTTTTACGACAATAGCATAGCACTACATGCAGGCGGTATATCTAAGGTTTCACCGTATTTTATTGCTCAGATGATCGGTAATATTGGGGCGGGACATATAGCGATAAATCATAATGCACAAGGACCGGCTCTCACTACTGTTACGGCTTGTGCTTCGTCTACAAATGCAATTGGCGAAGCTTTTAGAGCTATTAAATACGGATTGGCGGATGCTATTTTAACTGCCGGAAGTGAGGCAGGGATTTTGCCGCTTGTTAATGCAGGATTTACAAACTGTATGGCGCTTAGTCAAAAGAATGTGCCTGATGATACCAGTGTACCGTTTGATAAGCGTCGCAATGGTTTTGTGGCTGGCGAGGGCGGTGGTGCTATTATGCTAGAAGAGTACGAGCATGCAGTTAAGCGAGGTGCTAAAATTTATGCCGAAATTGTGGGTTATGGTCATACTTGTGATGCGTACCATGTAACTGCACCGTCGATTGGTGGCATTGGGGCATCTAGAGCTATAAAAATGGCTATGGAAGAAGGTGCTTTAACAGGCGATGATATTTACATAAATGCTCATGGCACAAGTACTCCTCTAAATGATAAATCAGAAACTGGTGCGATTAAATTAGCATTAGGCGAAGAAAAAGCAAGAAAAGCACTAATTAGTAGTACTAAATCTATGATTGGTCATTGTCTTGGTGCAGCCGGTGTTTTAGAAGCGATTTGTGCTATTATGGCAATCAAAGACGGAGTTGCTCCGCCTACTATAGGTTATAAAGAACCCGATCCTGAGTGCGATTTAGATTATGTGCCAAATAAAGCAAGAAAAGCACCAAATCTTAAGTATAGTCTTTCAACCAATATGGGTTTTGGTGGACACAATGCGTGCTTAGCATTTAGGAAAATATAATCAATGTACAATTCACAATGCTCAATACACAGTTTATGACTTTAAAATTTATAATATCTTGATTATGCATTGTGCATTGAAAAAGGAATAATAATGGATATAAAAAAAATAAAAGAGCTAGCTAAATTGCTAGATGAAGAACAACTTACAGCTATTGAGGTAAGCGATGGCGATAGCACAATAAGGCTAGAGAAAAATCCTATCAATAATACGGTTATTGGTGGTGGCTTTAGTGGTAATCCCAATTTTGACGCAGCATTTAATATGCCGCCTGTAGCGACTGCTGCAACTGTAAAAGAAGAGCCAGTGGATTTTAATAATGCTATAGAGTTTAAAGCACCGATTATTGGTGTTTATTATTCAGCACCAAGTCCCGATGCTAAACCCTTTATAGAGGTTGGTCAAAAAATCAAAAAAGGTGATGTTGTGTGTATTATAGAGGCAATGAAAGTTCTAAATGAAATCACAGCCGACAAAGACGGTACTGTTATAGATATTTGTATCCAAAACGGTGCAGTGGTAGAATATGGGCAAGTATTGTTTAAAATGCAGTAACTAAAGGAGATTTTTACTTATGAAAAACCTAAATTGCAATGCTTGTGGCGGTTCTATTTCTCCCAAACCTAACGAGCAAACCACTCAGTGCGAATATTGCGGTGCGACTATAGTTAATTCGTTATTTATTAAACAAACTTCGGCTACACAGCCACCACCTCAAGATAGTGCGATACCTCCTAACAATAATCGTTTTTATAAAACCCCGCCTCCTCGAAACATGAATATGATGCCTCCTCCTCATAACCCATTTTATAATTCTCCGCCTCCATCTACTCCTAGACCGCAAATAAGCGGTTGTATTATTGTGTTATTAGCAGTTGTCTTTTGGCCAGCAGCCATTATTTATGCTGTTGTTATCTCAAGTCAGCAAAAAGATTGGGATAGAAAATATAGAGGGAGATAGCTCTAAAAAACTTTGGCAAAAGTCTAAAAAAATTGATTGTTTTAGAGATTTTAGTTAAAAGTATTTGAATAATGAAAAATATGAAAAAATTAAATTTAGAAGAAATTAAAAAGATTATGCCGCATAGACCACCAATGCTTCTATTAGATGAAGCGTGGGAGGGTGGCGGTAGCTATACAGTAAAGGGCGATGAGTTTTTTTTAGACGGACACTTTCCAAATAATCCAGTTGTACCTGGTGTAATCTTATGTGAAATTATGGCGCAAAGTGTTTGTGCTTCGCTTGCGGGTTCGTTAGAGGGTAAAACTCCGTACTTTACAGGAATTGACGGAGTGCGTATTCGCAATAAGGTTCTCCCTGGCGATACCTTTACAACAGAAGTAAAAGTAAAAAGTCAAAAGGGACCTTTCTACTTTATCGACGCAAAAGGTTTTGTGGATGGCAAACTGTGCATTAGCGGTGTGCTTAGCTTTGCTATTGGATAAATTTTAATAATTAACCTCGCTCTAGCGAGTAAAATTATACATAAAAAATCAAGGAGAAAACAATAATGAGAGTAAAAATCATTTACGAAAATCCACAAAATCCTACGATACACCCTATGTATCAGCAACCTCCTGTGCATCTAAAGGTCAAATTAAATAAAGGGCCAATTCAGGACTTGCGTTTTAATCATCATGGAGTGGCGTACTTAGAAAACGCAGAAATCAACAAAACTAAAAGAAATACAATTCAGTTTAGACATGTAGCACCGGACGAAGAGGAGCAAAAAAGAGGTGCAATAATGTCTAACATTTTCCGTGGTATAATTTTTGTTTTGTTGATAATAATTTTGCCATTTGCTTTTATGAGCTTTAAAAGCGTAAGAGTTCCGTTTAACAAAGCAAGATTTAACTATGTCGAGGGGCACGATTTTGTACTATGGGCTACTTTCGATAGCTTTGCCTACCGTATAGAGCCAGCACAAGATGAATATTTTGCCACCACTCAAAACACCTACAATTCCGACCCATTTGCCACAGCCCAAGAGGTTGCATCGACAGTAGAAGAAGAGTTTAGCGAAGAAGTTTGGTAAAGAATAGATTATGCTAAAGAAAGACCCCCCAAAAGCTATAAAAATTCACAATATAGACACTATCTGTATTAAAAGATTTAATTAGTGGGGTGTTGTTATGAATAAAAATGGAATTAGAAGAAGAAAGAGAAATAATTGCAGAAAAAATGTCATTTTGGGAAAGAACTAGTGATAGACTTATGGATTTTACAGCTCCAATTTTTAATGGATTTTTTATGCCTAAACATCTTGCATTTATTCAAAGTGCATCCTAAAATCCTTTATACTGGAGAATATGGTAATAAGATGAAAATGACAAATGATTTAGTTTTTTTGAAACTCTTTTACGAGAAACAGGTGAACTATCTTATCCCACATTATTATTATATAAAAAAGCTTCCAATAATTAGGGAGGATATAATATGGCTGCTTTGATACTTTCTTTTATACTATTCCTAATGTATATAGGTGTATTTTTTGCGACTCGTGAAATTGATTTTTATGAAAAAATGAATAATAAAAAAACCTATAGGTTAAATATTATAGGCAGGTTTCTTATTTTGCGACAAGATAATGAAATGTATATAAATGAAAAGTTTGATCCTAAAATAGATATTAGATTTAGGGATGAATTTAAGTATAAAAAGAATCCAAAGTACAGTAGAATAGTTGGAAAAATAGCTTTTTGGCTTCAAATAGTTAATCATTTTTACTTTGGTATAACGGTAGCACTTTTGTTCTTAAATGATTACACTATGTTTATTGATGTAATGCCTTTAGTTTTTTTTCTGCCTTATTTTATATATTCTTTAATAACTGTGTTTATAATAGGTGTCAAGCAAAAGAGAGTAATAAAAAAAATATCAACAAAATTAGAAGAAGAATCATTATTAGTTAAATCGCAAAACAAATCTTTTTTTAATTTTGATGATACTCTACTCGAAAAAGTAGAAAATGAAAGTAAAGAGATTGAAGAATTTGACGATAAATTTATTGATTGAGATGTATTTTATCTAATAATTTTCACTTTAGAAAAAATATTATAAAAGACTTAATTAGTGAGGTGTTGTTATGAATAAAATAGAAATAGAAGAAAGAAAAATAATTGCAGAAAAAATGTCATTTTTGGAAAGAACTGGTGATGGACTTATGGATTTTACAGCGCCAATTTTCAATGGATTTTTTATGCCTAAGCATCTAGCATTTATTCAAGGTACATCTTTGATATTTGGTGTAAAAAAGCGAAAAATACAGTTGCAAGATATAGAAATAATTCATTTGCGTTTTTCTGATCATGGTGCCTATAAATCTCATGGTCGTATCATAATTCATACAAAAGCAGGTAAAAAATTTAAGCAGAGATACATAAGAAATATTTATAATGTATTGATAAGAATTTTAAGACAATTCGTAAAATTTAATATAGAGCATCCTAAAATCCTTTATACTGGAGAATATGGTAATAAAATGGAAATGACAAATGATTTAGCTTTTTTTGAAACTCTTTTACGAGAAACAGGTGAATTATTCTATCCAACATTATTGCTATATAAAAAAACTTCTAATAATGTGGATGAGATGCATCAGTAAATAAAAGCAGATTTAACTATAAAAGTATACAAAATCTTTTTTCTAGAGAATTATGAGAGTTATTAGGAGGTGTATTATGATTGATAAAGAAATAGTTATTGCATATAAGATGAATCAAGAGGATATATATCCTCTCAATCGGACAAATGTTTTTTTATTTCATTCTTTAATACCAAAACATTTAATATATTTACAAGAAGACAAAATTATATTTGGAAAAAAGAAAAAATATATAGTTAATCTAAAAGAAATTAAACAAATAGAATTAAAATTTTTTAATTTATCGCCATGTGGGAAAATTAAAATTTTTACTAAAACAGGTAAAAAATATACTGTAAAGCGTATTAGGGAACTATTTTTTGTACTTAAAAGACTATTTTTAAGGTTTGATGAGTTAGTATTAGAATATCCAAAAATTCTATATCGCGGAGTAGTGATAAAGTATTTAGCTACTCTTGGAGCTACTTTAAGAATGACAAGCGAATACCCTAAATAAAATTACTATTATGAATAAAATTGTGTTTGTAGATAATTGAAAATTCACCTTGGATTAAAGAATTGCAAAAAATAAACTCTGTTCATGATTGTTATGACCTAGAGCATTGGAAAGATTATAAGCATTATTTTTTTATTTTTCACGATAGTACATTTCAATGTATAGCAGAAAAAATTATAATTACTGCTCATCAAATGTCATATAATGAAGCTATACAATATGCTATTTCAAAGATAAAGAGATAACTATTTTATTTGACCAATAAGCAACTAACACTACTTGCAATTCCTTTACCTTCGCCAATTATTCCTAATCCTTCGTGGGTGGTGGCGGAGATAGAGATTTGAGTGGTAGAGATGCTTAATACACTAGCGAGTGAGTTTATAATTGCTGAGATATGCGGTGCTAGCTTTGGCTTTTCTGCCATAATCACAGCCGATATATTATGTATCTTAAAATCAAGTGCGGAGATTTTCTCTAGCACTTTTTTTAATAGTTCTATACTATTTGCGTTTTTATAATTAGGGTCGGTATCGGGAAAGTGAGTGCCAATGTCGGACAGATTAGAGGCAGACAGTATGGCGTCCATAATAGCATGGGTTAGCACATCGGCATCGGAGTGCCCGAGTAAACCTTTACTAAACGGAATAGTAACTCCGCCAAGTATAAGCGGACGGTTTTCTACTAATTGATGCACATCAAATCCAACACCGATAAATGAGTTTATAGAAGCTGGCTTTAGAAAGTCATTCGGAGTGGTTAATTTAATATTGTTATAATCGCCCAAAACAATTTTTGGAGTATAGCCTGCGAGTTGATAAACTTCGGAGTCATCGGTAAAGTTCGGACGACCGAGGGCGTTCGCCCATACAGAAACACATTTATTATAAGCTGAAAAAATTTCATCAAATCTAAACGATTGAGGAGTTTGAATATGGTAAAGCATTTCTCTATCTAATGTGCCGATAATATTATCGCTATCAACTTGTTTTATTGTATCAATCGCAGGCACAGCAAGAATTCCGCTACCGTATTTTTTTGCGGATTCGATGGTGTCGTTTATTAGTTGTGGTTGTACATATGGTCTGGCACCATCGTGAATTGCAACAATGGAGCAATCAGGATATATTTTTGCGGTATGATTTAATCCATTTATTACAGAATCTGTTCGAGCTTTACCACCCGTTGTAATAGATAATGGTTTTTTAATTTGAAGTGTTGATAATAGGGAAGTGATAGCAGTTTGGTCTTGGATAGAAGTTACAACAACAAATCCATCTATATTAGATTGGTCAAATGCAGATAGTGTATGTTCTAGCACAGTGATATGACCCACCATATGCAGAATTTTATTATGTAAAAGACCTGTGCGATTGCCACTGCCTGCACACAGGATTATTGCAATATTTTTTAGATTTTTATGGGCTGATATGTGCATATGTACAATTTTTTATTGATTAGATATTTCTTTCTGAGAAAAAGCTAAAATAAACAAAAAGGGTTTATTCAATAACTTCATAAAGTGTATCTGCTTGAGCCTTACTGGCTTTTTCATTTAGAGATAACACCTTTACTTTTATAGTATTGTCGCCAAGAGTAATCGACAAAACATCGCCAACTTTTAATCTGTTGCCGGGTTTACTTTGCTTGCCGTTTACAAAAACGAGCCCTTCGCTACAAGCATTTGATGCCACAGTACGGCGTTTTAGAAGTCTGGAGACTTTTAGAAATTTATCAATTCGCATAATATAATTAAATTATAAATTATAGTGTACAAAATACAAAGAGTGGTTTATTTAGCAAATGTAATTTTTATAAAATAAGTCAGAATTTATAATTTGTGTATTGTAATTTGTGATTTTAAGAAACAGTTCCATTTTTTACAGTCAATAACGAAATTTCACTTCCTAATAATTCTGCTACACTGGGTTCTAAATGAGTACAAGTAATTAGCGTTTGGAAGTTACTAACTCTAGTTAATAATTTTTCTTGCCTAGATTTGTCTAACTCCGATAAAACATCGTCTAGCAACAATATAGGGCTTTCGCCTCGGGTTACGGTGGCTAAATCTAGTTCCGATAATTTCAAACTTAACGCTGATGTGCGTTGCTGACCTTGCGAGCCAAAGGTTCTAATATCCAAACCGTTTATGACAATCCTTAAATCTTCCCTTTGAGGACCACTGTGAGTATGTCCGTTTTTTATATCTCGTTGCCTATCTTTAGCTAGCTGCACTAAAAAATTATCATAAATTTCGTTTTGAGTTTTGCCTTCTATACCCTCATAAAATAATTCCAGATTTTCTACATCACTTGTCAAATAATTATGATTTTTATTAGCGATAGGGGATAATTGCTTAATAAATCCCTTTCGTGTTTTTATTACCTTTGCTCCTTCGCTAGCTAACTGATTATCCCAAATATCAAGCGTATCATCGGTGGCTTTACCGCTTTTAAGTAGACGGTTGCGTTGACTTAGTATTTTTTGATACCTTGTGAGCAAATAAAAATAAGTTTTCGACAGTTGGCAAATTGCAATATCAATAAAACTTCGTCTTTCACTAGGACCTCCTTGCACAATTCGTAATTCAGTAGGAGAAAAAAACACAGTCGCTACCGCTCCCATAAGTTCGCCTAATTTACTAATCGGCATTCCGTTTATATTAACTCGTTTATTATCTAACCTAGATAGCACAATATCAACTTTTTCTTTGCCAATACTCTTAGCACATTCAACCGATATTTTAGCCTGTTCTTCATTGTGCAAAATAAGCTCGCCGTCTCTAGGAGTACGGGGTGATTTTCCGATAGAACAAAAGTACACCGCCTCTAATAAGTTGGTTTTGCCTTGCCCGTTACTACCCGATAATACGGTTATTCCGTTTTTTAACGGAAGCACAAGAGAGGTATAATTGCGAAAATTTTTAAGAGTTATATTACTAACAAACACTACCTATATTTTTTTATCCTATCTTTAAATTACGGTATTTCTAGATTGCTTTTTAGCTCTACTATAGCCAACGATATTAATTACTAGTAGTAGAACCGCACCGATAAACGATACTAGCGTCATAGACATAAATGAAAGAGAAAGACCTGCTGGCAGTACATTAGCTATACCTAAAATTAGTATGGTAACTGCCGGAATAATTACAAGCACTGTAAAGGCAACCCAGCCAAAACTTTGAGCCAATTTTGTACCAACTCGTTTGTTTTTGGTAAATATCCTAATAACCGCAAATATAAACAGTAACACCCATACTAAAATTGTAATTAGTAGCAGTATTGCCATAGCGATAAATATAATATTAAGAATGGTTATAATAGAACTGTCTGCTTCGGCTTGTAGGGATTCTATTAAAGCCGCTACTAGAATTTCTCTTGTAAGATTGCCGTCATATTCTAATTCAAGTAAATATGCTAAAAATAAAAAAGCAAAATATTCTTCATCAATATAGCTGTATTCATTGCTAAATTGGTAAAAAAACTCTCCAATACTATCCCTATATTCTTCTATTATCCTTTCTCTATCTTCGGAGTCGATTTCTAAGTCTAGCATTGCTTGATACATAATTTCATCAACCTTTTCTAAAAAAGTTTCTTCATTTATTTCACCACTCAAAACTTGTCTTAAAATATCAGATATTTCATTCATATCCAGTACTGCTAAAATATCAGGAGGCATATCATCTTCTCCTAAAATTTCATCTAGTGCCTCTATAATCGCTATAGCGATTATAGTAGTCATAAAGATAGTTGCTAACTCGGGTATTTGTTCGGCTAATTCTACTATAATATCATATAGTACTGCTTTGCTAGGATTGCCGCCAAGTCCAATTAGCAATGAGCGATTTGTAATAGAAGTCGATAATCTTATTTCATTATCTAAAAAGCTTAAGTCTATGTCATTTGTATCTTCAATTTTTAAAAATCCTGTTGAAATTTCTTCTAAAAAATCTCTTGTAGTTATTTTAAGAGTTACAGAAAAAAAGTTGCCAAAAAATAATAGCGTTGCTACCGTTAACGCTATAGCTGCTATAATAGCGTTATAAATCATAAGTCGGAATTGAAGTCCTCTATGCTCTCTTCTTGACATTGTTTGATTTCTCATAGTTTCTCCTAAGATTGAACTAGGTTCAAAGCTCAAATATAATTATATTAAATTTATTTTAAAAAAACAACATGAATAATAGGATATTATGGTTTTTAATGAGATTTTAATATGTAGTTTTCAGAATTAAAAATTGCGGCTTTTAATTAGATATGCTATGCTTTACTAGAATGCGTACGAGTGAACTACAAAACCGCTTTAATAATGGCGAGATTATAGAGTTTAGTAAGCCTACAATTGTATTAGCGTCGGCATCTCCAAGAAGAGCTAGATTACTTGAGAATACAAGGCTAGAATTTGAGATAATTGTTAGCACGGTTGACGATACTGCATTAAATAATAAATTTCCACATGAAGGGATAGATAGTGGGTGGGCTATGGAGTATGCTAAAAAAATGGCACTTGCTAAGCTAAAACCGTTTGTTGGTAAAATTAAAAATGGAGCTGTTATAACAGCCGATACTATAATTTGGTGTGACGGCAGGATTTTAGAAAAGCCACTTACGATAGATAAATGCAGAGAGCAACATGAGTTTTTAAGCGGTAAAATAAATATAAATTACACTGCTTATGCTATCTATTATAATGGAAAAGTACTTAGTAGTGTAATGCCGACAACTGTAAAAGTAGAAAATATACCACTTGAGATTATAGAGGTAATATGCTTAGAGCCAGAAATTTTAGATTGTGCCGGATATAGAAATCAAGGGCAAATCAATGCTTATTTAAACTTTAATAGAGAAGAAGCGGATAATTTAACAGGATTATATATACCTAAAGTTATAGAAATGTTAAAAAAAGTGAGGTTTATACAATAAAAATATGAAAACAGTCGAAATTTATACAGACGGAGCGTGTAGTGGCAATCCGGGTCCGGGTGGATGGGCAACGATACTGATACATGGCGAAAAAATAAAAGAAATTAGTGGTTTTGAGCGTGAGACGACTAATAATCGTATGGAATTACTTGCCGTTATAAAAGGGCTACAGGCATTAAAGCAACCGTGCAAAGTTAATTTACATAGCGATTCCAGTTATGTGGTTAATGCTTTTAATGATAACTGGATTGCTGGTTGGAAAAAAAAAGCTAAAACAGATTTGGATGGAAAAATGATTTGGTATAATAGTCAAAATAAACCTGTATTAAATCAAGACCTTTGGGAGGAATTGTTAAAAGCAATGGATGCTCATATGATTACATATATAAAAGTAAAGGGTCATAGCGATAATTTTTATAATAATCGTTGTGATGCGTTGGCAGTGGCGGAGATTTCTAGATGTAGAGAATATGATGTGATGTAGTTTTTTAATAAGATCGAGTTGCAAATTATTACCTTGATATTTGGAACACTTTTTAATAATATTTTTTTCTAATCTAATTCTAATAAAAAAAATGAATTTTTTTATTGACAAGGTAATACTATGTAATGTATAGTATTATGTGTAGCGTAGCACCGCTCGTTACAAAAACAAGCTTTTCGGGAGAAACTATGGATGAACAATTAAAAAAAGGATTATTAGAAGGTTGTGTGCTAAGGTGCATACGGGGTCAGCCGTCTTATGGGTATAAAATTATTGATGATTTGTTGCCACTACTTGAGGTTAGCGAATCTACTCTTTATCCCGTTCTAAAACGGTTAGAGACGCAAGGGTTAGTAAATACTTATACTCAGGAGTACAACGGCAGACTTAGAAAATACTATGCTATAACATCTTTAGGGATTATGGCATTAGATAGCTTTAGAGAAAAAGCACAAAAAGTTATTAAAATAACAGACTTTATTATTGGAGGAAATCAATAAAAAAATAATTATGACAAAATATACTTGGGAAAAAGCATTGCGAAGTAGCCTAAAAGGTGTACCGCAAGAAGAAGCAGACAGCATACTTGATTATTATAGTGAGTTGTTTGCTGACAAGGCCGAGAGTGGTCAAACTGAAAAAGAGATTATCAAATCTTTTGGTAATCCGTACGATGTGGCATACCGTGTTGTGTACGGAGTGGAAGTTCCTTATAATAGTAGTGGTATTAGACAGCCACAAGCAGAGAAATATTTAAATTCTTCATCACAAAAAAGTAGTGGCGGAATTGGAGGTAAAATTCTTATACGGCTACTTCTATTTTGGCCGTTCTTTATAGTGGCGGTAACACTATGGAGCTTAGTAATAGGGCTAGGTGCGGGTGGTATCGGCGGTGCGATTGGCGGTATCGGTATGGTAATAGTTGGCTTTATGCAAATGGGCGGTAATTCTGTAGGTGGTTTATCTGTAGTGGGATTAGCAATTGCTAGCATCGGAGTAGGTATTATAATAACTTTAGTAGCGTTTTTTATATTCAAAATCGTACTAAGGCTTACTCAAAAATACTTTTTTATAGTAAAACACAAAACAAGCAATAACAATAACAGGAGAAATAATAACAATGAATAACAATCAAATAACATCAAGAAGGCCTTTTGGAAGGTTTATAATATTCGCGTGCGTAATAAGTTTGGCACTAATTTTAATCGGCGGAACTATCTTTACAATTGCTTTGGCTAGGGTAGATTTTAATTTTAGAAGTTTAGATAACGAAGAATTAACGGCTTCGCATATGTACACTTACGAAACTGTGGACAGAATAGAACTCAACGGCAGTAGCTGGCGATACCGTATAGAAATGGGTGAGTATTTTAGCATTAACTACTTTACTTCTTCTATTGTTACAATAACAGCTACAAAAGTGAGCAATGCTAGAGGTAATTACACTTTTAGGCTAGAGGAAAATCGAGACGGCAACTGGTTTGTAAATAATGTAGGCTTTGGTATAAACGGTATTCGTAGATCTGACGAGGACTATCTTATAGTTATAACTATAGCTAATCCTGTAGCAGTAGAAATAAATGGCTCTGCTACACGGGTTACAACGGAAGGATTGGACTTTAACGGCTTTGAAATAAATGGTTCTAGTGTTCGTATAAATTTAACCGATGTAAATATTTGGGGTAATTTAGATGTTAGTGGTTCTAACATGAATATGAATTTAACAAGAGTTACTGCCCATAGAATTACAACTAACGGTTCGGCTAGTAATCTAATTTTTAATGATGTCGAAGTTAGCGGTAATGTTAGTACAACAGGATCCAGCACTCGAATAAATTGGACTAGTGGTAATAGCGATAGGTTTATTGCTAGCGGTAGTAGTGTTAGAATGGACTTAGATCAAGTTGTGGTTAGAAGTGTGTCTATGACTGGTGCTAATAATCACATAACAACTAAGCGAAGCGATATGAGCAGTTTAGCAATTATCGGCAGTAGTGCTAGAGCAACTTTGGAGTTAGTAGGCAGTATTGAGATGATACGGCAAGTAAATATAACGGGTTCAGCTGGTAGAATATACTTTAGCGGAGTAAGACACAGTGCTCAAAATTGGGCAAATATAACCGATAGAGAAAACAGCTTTAAGACATTTAGTATAACAGGCTCTAGCGGTCGAATTCGTTTGAATATGTTAGGTGGAGAGAGTACGTTTAATCAATGAGAAATTAGAACTGATAAATGGGAACTTTTTGATTAAAACTACAAACTACAACTGGTAAACTACAAATTAAGGATAATTTATAAAATTAGGACACTGCCTTAGCCGTCGTTGCGAGCTGTTTTTGGTGATGACTTATTCTCTGTTAGTCGGCGAAGCAATCTAGTAAAGCCGAGCTAATCTGGATTGCTTCGCCGACTAACTTATAACTTTCAACACATAAAAACGGCTTGCAACGATAAGAAAAATAATTGCATTAAGACGAATATTATCATAAATTCAGCTTTACCATATTAGTGCAAATCAAGGAATTAACAATTATGCTATTAAAAACAAAGAAATTATGTAAAACATTCTCGACTAATGGAGTAGAGCAGAATGTTTTAAAAAATATCGACCTAGAGATTTATAAAGGCGATTTTACGGTTATTATGGGAGCAAGCGGTGGCGGAAAATCTACTCTACTTTATGCCCTATCGGGGATGGATACACCCAGCAATGGCGAGGTATTTTTCGGTGAAAAAAATATTGCTAAACTATCTCAAGATGAATTAGCTATTTTTAGGCGAGAAAATTGCGGTTTTGTATTTCAGCAAATTTATCTAGTAGAAAGTATGAGTTTATTGGATAATGTGCTTATAGCTGGTTTGCTTCTAAAAATTCCAAAAAAAGAATTAGTGAAACAAGCAAAAGAGCTATTAAATATTGTCGGTATAGATGAAAGTAATTGGAAAAAATTACCAAATCACCTATCAGGTGGCGAAGCACAAAGAGTTGGAGTTGCCAGAGCCCTTATCAACAATCCTAAAATATTGTTTGCAGATGAGCCAACGGGAGCACTAAATTCTGTTATGGCAACTACCGTTTTAGAGACGCTAACACAAAGTAATGATAATGGGCAAAGCGTAGTAATGGTTACTCATGATATAAATTCGGCACTTAGAGCTAATCGAATTATTTATCTAAAAGACGGCAAAATCGAGGGCGAACTGCAATTAGAAAAATATACCGGTGAGGATGTTGCGAGAAGAAAATTGGTAAAGGAGTTTTTATCAAGCCGTGGCTGGTAAAAAATACAATTATGAAATCATTAAAAATTGCTTTATCCAATATTCGCAAACGCAAATCAAGTGCAATAACACTAACTATTATGGCATTAATTGCCACGATTATGCTAACAATTAGTTTGTCGCTTTTAACGGGTGTTGGCTCGCTTTTTGATACAAGAGCATACGAGCTTAACACCGCACATATAGCATTTTCAATAGATGCTAGAGGTTGGAGTGACGAAGTTTATCAGCAAATCACTTCCGCTGAAAACTTAACAGAATATAAAATTCAAGAGGCATTTATAGGTGAAGTGCGGTATATTCTAAACGATAGGTCAGTTAGAGCACCGTTTATATTTACACTTGAACCACAAAACCCAAACTTAAACACTGTTGAGGTGCTAGACAGGCTATCAACAACACCGCAAAATCCTATTATTTTACCTTTAATGTTTAGATTTAACGGCTTTAATGCCGGCGATAATTTTACACTTACTAGTGTGGGCACTACTCATGGCTTTACAATTTACGGCTTTTACGAGAGTATATTTTTTGGCTCTCCTACAGTCGGATTATTTATGGGGTTTGTGAGTGAAGAAACTTTTAGTGCATTAAATGAGGATAATAATTTATTTCCTACATACACAGTATCGCTGAAATTTGAAACAATGATAGATGCCGAAAATTATTTTTGGAACGAACTAATACCAAATTTTTTAGACGGAGGACTTTTGTTATCTAGCACAACCTTATTAAATATACGGCTAAATTCAACCTCATTTTCGTTGATTATGGCTATTATTATGAGTTTAGTAGCTATTATAACTGTGATTATAGCCCTAATTGTAGCAAGGTTTAATATCATAAACAGTATAGAGCAAGATATTCAAACATTGGGTGCATTAAAAAGCATAGGCTTTACAGGTGGTCAGATTATAAAAGCAATTTTATTACAATTTCTCCTAATTATAACCGTAGGCATAATTTTAGGTATAATTATTACTATTCCGCTTATGGGCATTGTTGGCACTATGGTATCCTCTACATCGGGACTGCTTTGGGCTAATATGGGTATGATATTGCCTAGTATTATAGCAGTTGTAGCAGTTTTAGGTACTATTATGCTTGTTAGTTTTCTTATAGTAAGAAAAGCAAAGAAAATAACTCCAATAAATGCGCTTAGGAACGGGCTAGAAAATCAAATATATAAAAAAAGCATAACTAATTTAGAATCTAGTGTTATGCCACTTAATATTAGTATGGCAGGCAAACAGTTTAAGACTAATTTTAAGCGGAATATTACCGCATTTCTAACTCTTACGCTGTTTGGATTTATGACGGTTTTGGGGTTTACTATGCATCATAACTTTGTTACAGATACCTCTGCGTATCGTGACATGGTAGGCTTTGAGCCTGCTCATATTAGGATTGTGGCTTTCAATAATGAATTTGCTATAGAAAATTTTGAAACGATTTCATCTAAAGAAAATGTTAGAGCTACGCTAGCTTTTGAAATGTTTTCGTTGAGTATGTCGACAGGTGAGCAATTCGGAATTAATGTTTGGGAGGATATAAGATTAAGAGAGGTAAATACAATTATACGGGGTCGTCATCCTGTGGCTTATAATGAGATTTCTATTATGGCACAAACGAGTGATTGGTTGGGTATTAGCATTGGCGATACGATAACGCTAGAACATTCTAACGGCAAGACTGCTGACTTTAGGGTAACAGGAATTTTTCAGGGTTGGGGTGCTATGGGCAATATTACGCTAGATGGTTTAAGTAGGCTGCAAGACGAAGTTGTACTTAGAAACATGTATATTTATTTGTACGATTATAGTGACCAAGCGATAGCAAATTTTATGAATAGTTTGGTAACTGAATTTGGTAGAGAGCTAATAATTATAAATTATATCGAGAGCTTTAATGAATTTTTGGCACAACTGCAAGGACCGATTGAGATTGGAATGACTTTTATTATTATAATTACAATCGCTGTAATCGTTTTAGTGCTGTTTTTAATGGTAAACACAATAATCAATCGTGGCAAAAAAGAAGCAGGGATATTAAAAGCAATTGGTTTTACAAGCGGGCATTTGATATTGCAACTACTATTAAGTTTTTTACCAATAATTTTAGGCGGAGTAATGCTTGGCACTTTATTAGGAATATTCACCACAAATCCATTATTAGGTTTAATGTTTAGCGGATTAGGCATAGCTAGAGCCACATTTATAATAGTTCCGTGGCTTGTAGCAATAGGTGCAGTGTTGCTGATATGTACAAGTATAATAACTTTATTATTAGTAAGTATAAAATATAGAAAGATTACAGCTAGAAGTTTGATAGCTTCTTAATAAAAAGATAGGGTAGTAGTTTTGTGTTTAGAAAGTTAAGTGCGAGTGGCCTTTATAGTCATTCGCATTTTACTTTTTGATTTATTTTGTTTATAATAATTGTGTGCCTATAAATTTTGCAATTTCTAATAAATTAAAAGATTTGCCCGATAAAAGTGGTGTTTATATTATGAAGGACGCTACCGGACAGATTATTTATATTGGGAAGGCGATTCTATTAAAAAATAGAGTGCGCTCGTACTTTAATAATTCGGCTAAAGATATTAAAGTTAGAGCGATGGTTAGTACTGTTGAGAATTTTGAATATATTATAACTCTTACAGAAAAAGATGCACTTAGTTTAGAGGCGAATTTAATTAAAAAACATAAGCCGAAATATAATATCTTATTAAAAGACGATAAGCATGCACCTTATATACGAATAGATTTGAGAGAGGATTTCCCTAATATAGAGATTACTCGTCGGGTAGTTCAAGACGGTGCTAAATATTTTGGTCCTTATTTTTTTGGTATAAGGGTTAGCGAAATTATTGCTGTTATAAAAACTGCTTATAGAGTACGGGCTTGCGGAAATAATTTTTATTCGGCAAAAAGAGCGTGCTTAAATCACGACATAGAACTATGTTTAGCACCCTGTCAAAAAAAAGTGAATAAGATAGAATATCGAGAGGCCGTAGATAAAGTTGTTTTATTTTTATCTGGCAAAGAAAAAGAGGCTCAAAGAATTATTCAAGAAAAAATGGAATTAGCTGTTGAAAATGAAAATTTTGAGCGAGCAATAATTCTTAGAGACCAGCTTGCGATGCTAGCTAAATTAGAGGAGCGAATTGTATCCGACCTTAAAGATGCCAGTCGCAATTTAGATGCTGTGTCTATCGTGCATGAGGGGCTTTATACTAGTGCAAGCGTTGTAATTGTGCGAAACGGTAAGATGATGGGTGTTATAAATTATCCATTAAAAGCTATTTTAGAAGGCGAAAATGTGTATGCACAGTTTTTAACTCAGTATTATAGCGATAAACAAGGTGATATTCCTAACGAAATTGTAGTTGAAAGCATTTTTGATGCGATAGCTTTAGAAGACTATTTATCGGCAATAAAAGGCAAAAAGGTGCGGGTGGAGTTTGTGCAAAAGGGTACCAAAAAACGACTTGTGGATATGGCAACAGAGAACGCAAAAGAAACGCTGGTAAAAAGTATTGAGCGAAGTGATAGAGATTATCAAATGCATGATGGAGCAAATGAGAGATTGGGTGAATTATTAGGAATAACAAATTTACGCAGAATTGAATGTTATGATATTTCCCATTTTAGCGGACAAGATACTGTGGCTAGCGGTGTGTGTTTTATAAATGGACGACCTTCCAAGAAAGAATACCGTCGTTATAAAATAAAATCTCATGATAAAAATGATGATTTTGCTAGTTTAGCAGAAGTAATTAAACGCAGAATGGAGCGAGCAAAGTTAGGTGATGAAAAGTTTACAGACTTACCAGATTTAATAGTAATAGATGGTGGCAAAGGACAATTAAGTTCAGCTTATGAAAGTTTGTTATTATCCATAGGAGAGGGAAGTGTGCTTCCGCACATAATTTCTCTAGCTAAAAAAGAAGAAGAGATCTACACCCTTTCTTTATTAGCTCCTATAATTCTACCTAAAAATAGTTTTATTTTACAGTTGCTTCAACGCATTCGAGATGAAGCACATCGTTTTGCCATAACATATCAACGCACGCTTAGAAGCAAACGCAACGAATCTTTGTTAGAAAAAATTCCAAATATAGGCAAAGCGCGTCGTCGCATTTTGCTAACACATTTTTTATCTATAGAAAAAATAAAAGCGGCTAGCTTAGAAGAACTAACCGCTATAGATGGAATCGACCAAAAAACCGCCAAGGCGATAATCGAATATTTTAGTAACATAACTATTTAGAAAGCTCAAACTCTATTTTATTTCTTGCTACTCCCGACACAACAATTTCTAATAAGTCGCCGATTCTAAAGCTGTTTGCTTTGTTTTTTATGAGTAATTGCCTTTCAATAAATTCATAATTATCGCCTGGCAGATTTTCTAATTTAATCATACCCTCAACGGTGTTTTCTAATTCTACAAAAATACCTCGCTCGGTTACTCCGCTAATAATGCCCTCAAAACTTTGTCCTATTTTATCGCTCATAAATTCGGCTTTTTTAAGGTCATTCACTTCTCGTTCTGCTTTTTCTGCTAATCTTTCTCTCTCGCTAGAATTACTACTTGCTTTAACGCAAAACTCCATAAACCTTACCCTTAACGCTTCGCTTCCGTAATTTAAAAATTCTTTAACTACTCTATGAACCACTAAATCGGGATAACGCCTAATTGGCGAAGTAAAATGACAATAATTATCGCTAGCTAATCCAAAATGACCCTTATCTTCCGCTTGATAATCCGCTTTTGCCATTGCACGAAGTGCTGTTTTTGTAACCGCTAGCTCCCTTTGATTGCCTTTAACTATTTCTAATAACTCTTGAAATTCTTTAGATTTTGGTTTATCACTTAATTCAAACTCCACAGCTAGTGCTTTTAGAAAATCCTTAAAAGCATCATACTTATCTGCTGGAGGAGCATCGTGTACTCTAAAAACACCTGGAGCTTCAATCTTGCCTAAAAACTTGGCCACCGTTTCGTTAGCCGCTAGCATAAATTCCTCGATTATTTTGTGTGCTACGAGTCTAGGTTTTTTTTGTATATCTATCGCCCTACCGTTATCGTCTAAAATAATATTACACTCAGGAACATCAAAATCAATATTGCCCCTAGCCATTCTTTTTTTATTCAAAATTTCTGCCAAGTGTTGCATTATTTTAAGAGTTGGCAACAATCGTTCGTATTTATCCTTAATTTCTAATTTCTCATTTCTAATTTCTAATTCGTTATCCAAAATCTTACTAACTAAAGAATAGGTAGTTCTTGCACTGCTTCTAATAACACCCTCTACTATCTCATACCCTACAACACCACCATTATTATCAATCTCCATAATACACGACAATACTAATCTATCCACACCTTCATTTAGAGAGCAAATATTGTTACTTAAAACTTCGGGTAGCATGGGCAGTACCCTATCTACAAAATAAACGCTGGTACCACGCTTAAATGCTTCTTTATCTAACTTACTAAGTGCCCTTACATAATGAGAAACATCCGCTATATGAACGCTTAACTTATAATTGCCATTATCCAAAATTTCCACTGCAACCGCATCGTCAAAATCCTTACTGTCATCGCCGTCTATTGTAAAAATTAAATCGTTTCTAAAATCGCTACGCTTTTTAATATCATCCACACTTGGTTCTACCGCTACTGTGTTTGCTTCTGTTAAAACCGCTTTTGGAAATTCCTCGTATAAATTATGTGCCCTTATAATTGATAAAATATCAACACCTCTATCATCATATGCTCCTAGCACTTCTATAATTTTACCTTTTAGCACTTTTCTGTCTCGACCTGTTTTTGCTTTATATTTGTCGCTATCAGCAAAATCAATTGCTACTACAACCTTATCTAAATTCATTACTTCGTTAGGCAATTCTTTAATATCTATAAAAATCTCTCTTGGGAATCTGATGTCATCAGGCTCCACAAAACCGCCATAATCATTATAAAAATAAATGCCGACAACTTTACTAACACCTCGCTCAATTATTTTAGTAACTGACACCTCGCCGGCACCTTTATTATTACTAATTAAAGCCGCTTCTACCAAATCGCCGTGCATTGCTCCGTTAAAATCCCGCTTTGCTATATAAGGCCTTTCATTCTCCGCATCTTTAACCACTAAAAAAGCATAGTCGCCTCGTTTAGCACTAACTTCTACTCTACCCACAATAACAGGCATTTCTTTGTTTCTTTTTTTGAGGCTCAAAGCATTTTTAGAAGTCCTTACTTTTTCTTTTATCTTAGATGTATTTCTTTTTCGTTCAAATTTTTTCATATATACTTTATTATTATATCCAAAATAAAAGGTGGTTAGTTAAAAATAATTTAAACTAACCACCTTACTTTATTATTTTACTTTATTATCCTAAAATTATGTTGGAGCGTAAATTCTAATTGTTATAAAAAATAAAATCGCAATAACTGCAATAGCAATACCTAGAATCACCGTAAGACGCTTCATAAAACCTTCAAAGTTTTTTTCTTTATTTTTAGAAAAGTAAGTATCGCTAGCTTGTCCGCTAAGTGCTCCCATTCCATCTGCTGCTGCTGGTTGCAAAAAAATGCTAATAACCATAGCAATAGAGCACAGTCCTAATAGTACAATAAATATAATTCTTATAATGGGAAAGCTATTAGCAATCCAATCTGCTACTATCATAAAAAATTTGTAATTCCTTTAAGTTAAAATTTAAGACCTTTTTGAGGTACGAAAATTAGTATATCACATCCATATCTAACTATGCAAACATTTTTTTTGCATAATTTTAACTTTCTATACACACAACTAAATTAAAGTGCCATAGCATAAAAACCGTAAAAAGGGACACAATCAAATATGAAACTTATAAAAATTGAGGTAACAGACGAATTGTATAACAAAATAAGTCAAAACGCAAAAAAGCAACATTTAACAGATGAAAAATTTATCGAACAAGTTTTAGCCCGTTTTGTGTTAGAACCGCATATCATGGAAGGAGAGGCAGTAGAGAATGGTTATATTGAGTGCGGAGCGATAAATATTGAAATAGCAAATCTTTAAATATATTTCGATACACAATGCTTAGTACAACAATTATTGATTTATTTTTTTATACAATAATTGAGCATTGCTGCATTGAACACTGAACATTGAATTTATGAACATCCAAAGAGGCGATATATATTATGCAGATTTAAGTCCCGTAGTCGGCTCCGAGCAAGGAGGAATACGGCCAGTTTTGATTATCCAAAATAACACAGGTAACAAATACTCACCCACGATTATTGCTGCTGCTATTACAAGCCAGCTAAGTAAAGCTAGACTCCCAACCCATGTAGAATTACCAAAAGCAAATTTTGGACTTCCAAAAGATTCCGTTATTCTGCTAGAACAACTTCGTACTCTTGATAAAAAACGCCTTCAAGAAAAACTAGGCATACTAGACAATGTACTTATGACTAAAGTGGATAGAGCATTGCTTATATCGCTAGGTTTTTATAATTAAAAATATTAGATTTCTAATTTCTATATAACTACATATAATAAATATTTTTCTTGCTTATTTCTTGTTTAAAAAATCAAAAATATAAATTAAAAGTTGGTGCTTTGCTGTTGATGATATTGATTTTGTTGCATTATATAAGCAGAGTAGCGGATTTTTTCTAATGTGTGTTTTACTAGGGTGCCATCTTTTACATAATGGATTTTTATTAGTTCGTTTTTTGCCTGTATAGTAATAGTGCCTGCACTAGATACCATTCCGTATCTCCAATAGGATTTATTTTCTCCGATGTAGTTAATTTCTAATGGGTTTATGATTATTTCTTTACCTTTTTTGGGAGTGATAATTAAATTATTACCGTTAAAAGTAATAAAAACTTTAGGAGTTCTAATAAAAATAATCGTCATATAAATAGTAATAGGTAGAGATAGAAAAGCAAGAATAATCCAAAAAACAAAAACAAAAGTACCTAAATAACTGTATGAAAAAATTGAGAAGAATTCTTGAAAAAATATTAAGATTAGAAATAAAATAGGTATTATGATAATATCGCTAATCCAATATATTAAACATTGCACTAACAATATTCTAGCTCGAGTTCCGATTTTTTGCGAATGCATGTCAGTATTTTCAGATTGTGTGCCAAAATTATAAGTCATATTTTTTATTCTGCAGTTCTTTTTCTAAAATAGATTTTTGGTGATTCCAAAAGTTTAATTCTGATATAGTTTTAGGATTGTTTTTATCAGAATTATATAATTCAATTAGTTTGTCTATACATTCTGTGTCGCCGTTTAGGGCATGAAATGATAAGATTTCTATGGCAAGTTCACGGTCAGTTTCTAATAAAATATCACAGATTTTTTTTAAGGCAGAATACTCGCCTCTGTGGTAGGCTTTTGCATATAGTTCATAAGCATCGTCTAATTTATCTTCTGATTCTAATATTTTAGCCAGTTCTATATCGGCTAGTGGGCTACCTAAAACAGAAGCAAGAGTATAAAAATCTTTTGCTTTATTTAATTCGCCTGCTGTTTGTAAACGATGGGCTTTTTCTACTAAAGCCATAACATCGTTTGTAGTTACAAGTTCATCAAGTTCGGTTTCTAATAGGCTTTGTAGGGGAGTGTTCATAAATTTGTATTTTATAGTTCGTAAGTTGTAGTTATAAAAATTTACGCTAATTTATCTACAGTAAGTTTATATGAAGGCAGAGTTTTTAAGTAGTCTAATAGGGGATTATTCTTATCTTCTATAGCGTGTTCAAAAATTGACTTTCCTTTATAGGTATCGTTTAGTGCGTAGCCGTGTTTAAGTAAAAATTGTAATCTATCTAGCCCTTTATCGTAGGCGGCACGGCAAGCTTTTTCTAAAAATAGTGCTTTGCGTTCAAAGTTATAGCCTTTTTCAATAAGGCGTTCCAGTACTTCAAAGTAGCCGTCAAACACAGCTTTTGCTATAGCTGAGTCGCTTGGAGTATAATATTGTCCTAATGATAGCATATAATCCAACACTACAAGCTCTCCGCTATCGACAGCGCTGTCAAAAGACTTTTGGTCTATCCAAACTTTATGCTTTTCTATAAAGGCAAGCATTTCGCTAAAATTATTTATTACAACCTCAAAAACAACGCGCAGTTCTATAACGCTAACAATTTCCGTCTCGGTTAAATGATAGCGGGTTTGAAGTTCTTTAATTTTATCTAATCTGCCATGTACAGCAATATTGTTTATGTATGGAGTAAAAAGCGTCATAAAATCGCCGACACGGGAGTGAGCTAAATCCAAAATTTCAAAAAACGCAGGCTCTACCTCGTCGCTAAATTTATAATCGCAAATTTTACTTATGTGCCTACGGGCATTATCGCAAGATTCTAACGCTCCAAAAGATATTAAAGATTTAATTAGTACAAAATTATGTTTGCGAACAGCCCAATAAAGAGCGATAGAATTCTTATAATGAATATCTGCTCCATCAGCTAAAATATCTTTTATGCTATCTAAGTTAGCATCGCTTTTTTTACATTCTGCTACTAAAAGGTCATTAAGTGCACGCACTCTTTGCTTTTCTAGTTTGGCTGTTTGTGTAGTTTTTTCTGTTATCATAGTAAAAAATCCCCTCCGAATAACATAATTATATCACGAAAATTAGGCACTTGTAAACAAATATTAGTTGTGTGTTTTTGTTGGTTATGGTAGAATTTTGTTGAAGGGGTCTAAGTACTCCAAAAGGAAATAATATGATACACAGGTTATTTATAGAGAAAAAACCCGAATACGCCGTATCGGCTTTAGGGATAAAGCAAGACATAGAAAAATCTCTTGGCATAGTTGTAGAAGAAGTGCGGGAATTTTTACGCTATGATATAGAAGGATTAAGCATTGAGCAACTGGAGAAATGTAAAAGCATTATTTTTAGTGAGCCTAAAGTAGATATACTTTATAGCGAAAATATGCCGAGTTTAGGTAGTGAATACATTGTTTTTGGTTTAGAGTTTTTACCCGGTCAGTACGACCAGCGGGCAGATTGTTGTGTGCAGTGTATACAACTGTTGCTAAATTGCAAGAGACCTATAATTAAGTGTGCTAGAGTTTTAGCTTTTAAAGGTAAGTTAAAGACTGAAGAAATAGAAAAAATTAAAAAACTACTTATAAATCCTGTAGAGTGTAGAGAGGCTAATTTAAATAAGCCAAAAACCTTGGCTTTTGAAGTTGGCGAGATTGCTAAAGCGTATCAAATAGAAGGCTTTAAGGATTTTAGCGATAAAGCGATAGCGGATTTTCATGCTAGCTTTGGTTTTGCTATGAACATAGATGACCTTTGCTTTGTTAGAGATTATTTTAAGCGAGAAGGGAGAGACCCGTTTGAAACAGAATTAAAAATCCTAGATACTTATTGGAGCGATCATTGTAGACATACTACATTTTTAACCGAGCTAACAAGCGTAGATTTTAAGGGTGATAAAAACCATCCTGTAGTAAAAGCGTATAAAAAATATCAAGATGTTAGAAACGAACTATATAAAGATCGTTCTGATAAGCCTGAGTGCTTTATGGATATGGCTACTATTGCCGCTAAAAAGCTAAAAAAAGACGGTATATTAAAGCATCTTGACGAAAGTGAAGAAATAAATGCTTGTAGCGTTAATGTAGCAATAGAAGTAGACGGTAAAAAAGAAGATTATCTATTGATGTTTAAAAATGAAACTCATAATCATCCTACCGAAATTGAGCCATTTGGCGGTGCCGCAACTTGTTTGGGTGGTGCTATTAGAGACCCTATGAGTGGGCGAAGCTATGTGTATCAGGGTATGCGTATAACAGGTGCTCCTAACCCTCTTAAAGACCCAAAACTAACCCTAGAAGGCAAACTAAAAAGAGCTGTTATTACTAAAACGGCAGCAAAAGGTTTTGCAAGTTACGGAAATCAAATTGGTGTAGCAACAGGACTAGTTAATGAAATTTATCACGAAGGCTACGAGGCTAAAAGAATGGAAGCCGGTTTTGTTATTAGTTCTACCCCTAAGAAGAATGTTGTAAGAGAAAAGCCTGTTAAAGGCGATAAAGTAATTTTATTAGGCGGCGAAACCGGTAGAGATGGTTGTGGTGGTGCAGTAGGGAGTTCTAAAGCACAAGACCAAGACAGTATAAATACTTGCGGAGCAGAAGTTCAGAAAGGTGACGCTTTATGTGAGAGAAAAATTCAAAGGCTGTTTAGAAACGGAAATTGTACCCGTCTTATAAAACGCTGTAACGACTTTGGCGCGGGCGGAGTTTGTGTAGCAGTAGGCGAGATTGCTGATAGCATAGATATAAATCTTAATGCCGTTCCTAAAAAATATGAGGGGCTTAGTGCAACTGATTTAGCTATAAGCGAATCTCAAGAGAGGATGGCGGTTGTTGTGGCGGATAAAGATGTAGATAAATTTATTGCTTTTGCCGATGAGGAAAATTTAGACGCAACCGTTATAGCAACGGTAACCGACAGTGGTAGTATGCGTATGTATTACGATAGCAATATTGTAGCAGACCTAAAGCGTGATATGCTAAATAGTGCCGGCATTAGAGCCAAGCAATCGGCAATTGTAGAGGAGAAAAAGACGGAATTTTTAGATAAGGTAGAAGCTGTAGCGAAAGAAGCGATTAAAAATAAAGAATTTGATAAAGCATTAGAAGCAGTTTTATCTAGCCTACAGGTGTGCTCTCAAAAAGGACTTATAGAGCATTTTGACAGTACTGTAGGTGCAGGAAGTATTACTGTACCATTGGGTGGTAAAAACCAACTAACTCCTTCGTCTGTTATGGCGGCACTTATCCCTACAGAAGGGCAAAGCAGCTTAGCAAGCGTTTGTAGTTTTGGATACGACCCCGATTTATCTAGCGAAAGTCCGTTTTTAGGGGCGATGTATGCGGTGGTAACCAGCGTTATAAAGCTTGCGATTACGGGTGTAGCGTTAGATAATATATATTTAACTTTCCAAGAATATTTTAAAAGGTTGGGTAAAGACAGCGAAAGATGGGGAACTCCTTTAGCTAGCTTATTGGGTGCATTTGAAGCACAACTTGGGTTAGGCTTAGCGGCAATCGGCGGTAAGGATAGTATGAGTGGAACCTTTGAACAGTTAGATGTTCCGCCAACGCTAATAAGCTTTGCAGTTGGTACTATGGAAGCCAGCGATGTTATTAGTAATGTGTTTACAGAAGCTAACCAGCAAGTTTTTAGACTTAGATTACAACGCGATGAGTATGGAGTGCCGAATTTTCAGTATCTAAAAGAGTTATTAAATGCGTTAAATAAAGAAATTTTAACTAAAAACATTACGGTAGCCAATATAGTAGAGCGGGGCGGAGTAGCAGCAGCAGTAACAAAATCCTCTTTAGGCGATGATTACGGTGTTGCCGGTGTAGAAGCTAAAATTGAAGATTTATTTGCTCCTAGTCTTGGTGATATTATTATTTGTGCTAACAATATAAAGGCATTAGATAAATTTAAGCCCGAATTGGTTGGTACAACATATGGTAAAGAGGACGAAAAATGGTGCGAAGCGAGTGAAAATAACTTAAAATCAGCTTATACAAAAACACTAGAGCCGATTTTTCCATCTAAACCATCTTACGAAGTACCATATAAAGAGGTTTCGTATAACAAAACTAAATCGTCCGAAATTCTCAATTCTCAATTCTCAATTCTCAATTCAAACTCAAAACCAACAGTTCTTATCCCAGTATTTCCCGGTACTAATTGCGAATACGATACGGCTAAAGCGTTTGAACAAGCCGGTGCTAAGGTTGAGTTTTTTATAATTAAAAATCGTAGTGAAAAAGATATAACCGAAGCGGTTATAGGTTTAGAACAAGCAATAAAACGCTGTCATATTCTAGCATTTCCTGGTGGCTTTAGTGGTGGCGACGAGCCGGACGGCAGTGCTAAATTTATTTGTAGTGTATTCCGTAATCCGAGCATTGCTAAAGCGGTAAAAGAGCATATCGAGGTTAAAAAAGGTTTGGTAATAGGTATTTGTAACGGTTTTCAAGCACTTACTAAGCTAGGACTTCTTCCATACGGTTGCATTAAAGAAAAAGGTACAGATGATGCTACACTAACTTATAATACAATCGGCAGACATATTGCTAAAATTGCTAAAATCAGAGTTGCTAGCAATATGAGCCCTTGGTTAAAGCATTGCAAAGTTGGGCAAGAATATTTAGTGCCAATCTCTCACGGCGAAGGCAGGTTTGTTTGTAGCGAAAAAGATTTAGATTTAATGATTAAAAACGGTCAAATCGCAACGCAGTATACTCCCGAAAATCCAAACGGTAGCCTTATCGGTGTAGAAGGCATTACCGATGCTACAGGCAGAATTTTCGGTAAGATGGGTCATAGCGAACGAGTAGGCAAACATTTATACAAAAATGTAATTGGCGAATATGATATGCAAATATTTAAAGCCGGTGTTGAATACTTTAAGTAATATGTACGGTCGATATCCTGTCGATCGTACAATATAGCAACATAGCAACAAAATTAAAATTCAGTTAAACTGTATGAGCGACAATCTGTTGCCCAAGCTTTATGAAAATAAAAATCGACACATCTTTAATATTGCCTATTGTAAAAAAGTACGCTAATCAAAAAGGTAGTCTTATATCTATCTTGCAATCTGTACAAGAACTTTTTGGATATATCTCAACTGATGCGATAGAATTTATTGCTAAAAAAACAGGCATAGCTATAGCTAAAATAGAAGGTGTTGCCAGCTTTTATAGTCAGTTTAGAACAGAGCCCATTGGCAAATATCATATTTTATTTTGCCTTGGAACTGCTTGTCATGTAAACAGTGGCAAGGAGATTTTTGATAGGTTGAAAGATTTTTTAGATGTAAAGGACAATGGTACAACAGAGGATGGATTATTTACTCTTAGTGGTGTTGCGTGTATCGGATGCTGTAGCTTAGCGCCTGCGTTTATGATAAGCGGTAAGGTTTACGGCGGATTAACAAGCGAAAAGGCGATAGAAATTATTAGGGGGTTAAGAGATAATGGTTAGATTATTAGTAGGTTTAGGGAGTTGCGGAATTGCGGCGGGAGCGGAGCGAATTAAAGAATTACTAGCAGAAAAGTTAGGAAAAGATAATAATGTATCAATAGAACCTAGCGGTTGTTTAGGTTGCTGTTATCTAGAGCCTGTTGTTACTATGGTGGATAATGATGGTAACACGCAATATTTTGTAAAGGTAGACGAGAAATTTATTATTGAACTAGAAAAACAATTAAAGACAGGACAAAGCGATGTTTTTAAGTATCTAATAAGCGACAGCGACTTTTCACTTTTAATAAAATATCCACGAATTGCACTTCGCAACTGTGGTAAAATCAACCCTGAAAATATTGACGATTATATAGCGACGGGTGGATATTTACAACGCTCAACGCTTAACGCTCAATGTTCAATTATTAGTGAGATAGAGAAATCGAGACTCCGTGGCAGAGGCGGTGCGGGGTTTCCTGTAGCGAGAAAATGGCAAGCGTTAAAAAACCAATCACTTAAAAACGGCGAGAAGAAGTATATTATTTGCAATGCTGACGAGGGTGACCCCGGGGCATTTATGGATAGAAGTATCCTAGAAGGCGACCCTCATAGCGTGTTAGAGGGGATGATTATAGCAGGATTAGCAACGGATGCTATGGAAGGTATTATATATGTTAGAGCCGAATATCCGCTTGCAATTAAGAGATTAGAAATCGCTATTGAACAAGCGAGAGAGAAAGGATTTTTATGTAAGGGTGGCACTTTGCCGTCTGAAAAAGGATTTAATATTCGCTTAAAAGCAGGTGCAGGTGCATTTGTTTGTGGAGAGGAAACAGCACTTATCGCCAGCTTAGAGGGCGAGCGGGGAGAGCCCAGGTTAAAGCCTCCGTTTCCGTTTGAAAAAGGATATTTTAGTAATCCCAGTATTATAAATAATGTAGAAACATTAAGTATGGTGTCGTGGATTATAAAAAACGGCGGCGATGCGTTTAGAAATATCGGAGTAGAGGGGGCAAGTGGTACTAAGGTTTTTGCTTTAACAGGCAAAGTAAAAAAAGGCGGTTTAGTAGAGGTTCCGCTAGGCAGTAGCGTGCGTGAGGTTATCGAAGATTTTGGCGGTGGTAGTAAAAGCGGTAAGAATTTGCTGGCGGTTCAATTAGGCGGACCAAGTGGCGGATGCATTCCTAGCGATTTATTTGATACTCCTATTACATATGAAGATTTGGCTAAAACGGGTGCGATTATGGGTAGTGGCGGTATGGTGGTTATGGATGAAGATGCCTGTATGGTAGATATGGCTAGATTTTTTCTGGATTTTACGGTAAAGGAAAGCTGTGGCAAGTGTGTTAGTTGCAGAGTTGGCACAAAGCGAATGTTGGAGATTTTGGAGCGGATTGTTGAGGGTAAGGGCGAGGTTAGTGATGACGAGAGGTTATTAGAACTAGCTGAAGATATTAAGGCAGGTGCATTATGTGGTTTGGGTCAGACAGCGCCTAATCCGGTTTTAACGGCACTGAAATATTTCAAAGACGAATTTACTTCTCATATCGAGGGCAAAAAATGTAAAAGCGGAGTTTGTAAAAATTTGGTTCGATACGAAATCAATGCAGAGAAATGTATCGGTTGTACACTTTGTGCTAAAAAATGCCCTACAAAAGCAATAACGGGCGAAGTAAAATTACCTCATACGATAATGCAAGATAGGTGTATCAAATGTGAAATTTGTGCTAAAGTATGCAAGTTTGATGCGGTTATAAAGATTTAGAAGTAGCTTATTATTTCTTTTAAACTAGCACATCGCTAATCTGAAAAAAACAATATAGTTTAATATTGTTAAATTGTATGGGCGACTATTGTTGCTTGAGCCTTAGAAAAAAACAATGAAATCAGTAGAAATACTAATAAATAATAAAAAAATAATCGCCAGTACAAACGAAACGATTTTAACGGTTGCAAGTAGAGAAGGTGTATTTATACCTACTCTTTGTTTTAACAAAGAGTTTTGTGCTAGCGGTGCTTGCGGAATTTGTGCGGTTGAAATTGAGGGTACTCCAAAATTATTTAGAGCGTGTAATACGCAAGTAGCTAACGGGCAAGTAATTTTAACCGATACATCAAAAACAAAACGAGCGGTTAGAAGCGTTTTGGAGTTATTGTTATCTGATCACACGGGCGATTGTAAAGCTCCGTGTAGTTTAGCTTGTCCAGCTGAAACCGATTGTATGGGCTATGTAAATCAGATTGCAAACGACGATATAGGCAAAGCAATAGAAACTCTTTATAAAAAATTACCTTTTCCAAATACTTTAGGCAGAGTTTGTCCTCATCCGTGTGAAACTGCTTGCAGAAGAAAGCTAGTAGAAGAACCGATTGCAATAGCAAGCCTAAAATGGTTTGTAGCGGATAAAGCTATATCAAACTTTACTCCGCCAAAGCCCAATAAAAACACAAATAAAAAAGTTGCCATAATAGGTGGAGGGCCGGCAGGGCTAACAATAGCTTACTATTTACGACAAAAAGGTCATTCGGTAACAGTTTTCGAGAAAAACAGCACTCTTGGCGGTATGCTACACTATGGAGTTCCTCAGTACCGACTTCCTAAAGATATTTTATCAAAAGAAATAAAAATCATTTTAAGTACAGGTATAGATGTTAAAACCGGTGTTACTATAGGTAAAGATATTTCTTTAGAAAAACTGCAAAGCGATTTTGATGCGGTTATTGTGGCGGTTGGTGCAAGCAAAGGTCAAGATTTAGATTACAAAGGTATCGAAAAAGACGGTGTTATAAACGGTATTGAGTTTTTAAGTGATGTTTCGGGGCGTGGCGAGAATGCTAAAAAGACTAAGTTTTTATCGTATATCAAAAATAAAATTGTTGCGGTTGTCGGTGGCGGTGATACTGCAATGGATACGGCTAGAACAGCGATAAGGCTTGGAGCTAAAGATGTTAAAATATTTTATCGCCGAAGCCGTGAGCAAATGCCTGCTAACCTACACGAGATAGAAGAAGCAATAGAAGAGGGTGTTATTTTGCATACTCTAGTTAATCCTGTGGAGATTTTTGGAAATAATAAGGTAGAGGGAGTTGTTTTGCAAAAACAAGAGTTGATTGTGCCAAGTGATGGTTCTCGCCCATATCCAAAGCCAACTGATGAAACCGAATATATGAAAATAGACACAATTATCGGTATGATTGGTCAAAAGGTTGAGATTAGTGGATTAGAGGAGTTGGCGGTAACTAAGTGGGGGACGATTGTAGCAGATGAAAAAACATTTGCGACTAATTTAGAAAAAGTTTTTGCGATAGGGGATTGTACAAATAAAGGTGCAAGTATAGCAGTTGAAGCAATCGGCGAAGCTAACCGATGTGCTGAAGTTGTTGACAGGTTTTTGATAAGTGGCGAAATAGTTGGAGTAGAGCGAATAGTAATTGTAGAAAATGAGAAAAAAGAAAGCGATTTTCAAGATGTAAAAAAAATAGAAAGGGCAAAAGTTAAGCAATTAGCATCCCCAATACGAAAGATCAACTTCAAAGAAGTTAATAAAGTAATATCAGAAAATGTAGCCAAAAAAGAGGCAAAAAGATGTTTAGAGTGTGGTTGCGGTGGCTTAGAAAAATGTAAGCTGTTTGAGTATGCTAATCAATATAAAGCAAGCGTTTCAAAATTTACAGGCGAAAAACACAACATTAAAAAAGACAATTCTAGTAGCCGAATTGCCCGAGATATGAATAAATGTATTTTGTGTGGATTATGTGTGCTGGCCTGTGAAAAATCGGGAGCAAATATTTTAGGCAGAAATTATCGTGGGTTTATTACGCAAATAAAAACCGAATTAAATAAACCGTTAGCTAAAACAGGTTGCATTTCTTGTGCCAGTTGCGTAAAAGTCTGTCCAACAGGTGCAATAGTTGAAAAAAATGAAATAGAATAGTGAAAAAGAATAATTATGAATAAAGCATTACAAACAGAAGAAATAAAAAACTGGATTGATGATAAAGTTAAACAAAAATTAGAAAAAAGCATAGATAACTTTATGGATACACTATTGCCTAATTATGAGAGAGAAATAGAAAAAATTCTTGAGTAAAATTTAGATAAGTGAGAGGAGAATAGTTTGTTTTAAGAGTACCAATTGTATTCGTATTGTCAGTATTTTTTGCATTTTGAAAGATTTTTATGTGGTCATTAAATTTGTAAAATATTCAAAAAATCTTAAAAAAACATAAAAAAGTTGTTGCAATAGGTTTTAGAAATGTGATATACTTGCTTAGCTGTCGTGGCGGCGTAGCTCAGTTGGCTAGAGTACTCGGTTCATACCCGATTGGTCGCTGGTTCGAATCCTGCCGCCGCTACCACTAGTTTTCATTAACCTTTTGACAGCAAAAGTAAATTTTTACTACTTATCTAAAATCAATAATTGTGCATTGTGAATTATGCATTAGATATTGAATTTGTGGAAGCATAGCTCAGTTGGGAGAGCGTCTGCCTTACAAGCAGAGGGTCGGGGGTTCGAGCCCCTCTGCTTCCACCAAACTAGCACGAAGTGCTAGCAATTAAAACGGTAAAAATGAAACGATAAACATTATAATCTGGTTGTCATAAATAAAAACCTAAATGTTTATTGTTTCATTTTTATTGTTTAAATTTAAATCCACGGCCCCTTGGTCAAGTGGTTAAGACACCGCCCTTTCACGGCGGTATCAGGGGTTCGAACCCCCTAGGGGTCACCAAAATCTGCACACGAAAGTGTCAGTAACACAAAAAGGTCTTTCATTGCGAAAGACCTTTTTAGTATTGGGAAAAGTTAGTTTATTGTGTTTTGCTATGACTAAGCAATTTATACATATGTTAAATGTATTTGATATAGAATTTCTAACTGATAAATAATTAAGATAAATAAATGTTCATATGGACATTTATTTATTCGATAAGCATTTTTTATTATTTGTGCGATTTATAATTATTTTAAAGAGGGTTATTTTTGTTCGTCTTAAAATAAAATCTTGGAGTTTGGCTAATATCGGCTTACATCGAGCATTTAGTGCGAGATTTGCGTTTTAGTTTTTCTTGCTAATTAGCAATTTTTGCCTGTCTTTTATCCTGTGCTTATCTGCCCGTTATCCTTTGCCATAATCTTTTTAAGGTGAGACATCGTGTAGCCCTTGTAGTTTTTTGGCATTGAAAAAGACACCTACTAAAAGTAAGTGCCTGTTTGTGGTTTGCTTATTTGATTTTTAATACCTATAAAATATTGAAATGCAAATCGCATCACTCTTTTCAATTCGCACTATTGTTATGTCTCGCACATTTGCTTGGCTGACCTCTAGGGCGACTGTCCAATTACTTAGCGCTCGTGCATGACCTGCCTTGAAATAAGCATTGACTATAAGTTCGTTTCCTATCTGACTTAGCCTAAAAACTTGAAAATAACTACCTGTTACAATGTCCGTCCAAAGATAAACCACCAACGCATTTTGCTCAAAAAACTCTTGTGTATATAAGTTTGCGAGTTGACGACCAAAGGTAGAATCAATTTCTTTTAATTCTTCCATGCTTCTAACTATAGTAGATAAATCGCCTTGCTCTCTCACTTTGCATTCAATAAAACCTACATTAAAATCAATGTCTCGCCTATCTGCCACTCTTACCCAAACGCAATCAACATAGCCTCCGCCCAATATCTCGGGCATTTGACTTCTTACAACTTTTCTTGTTGCTGTTATGTCTATTACTTGTGCTGTGCTACTTTTATCTGGATGGTCTTCGGATGCTTCTCTGTTGAAAACTGTGAAAAAATCGTCATTTATGCTCCATTCTACAATAGCCATCAATCCACCTCTAAATAGTGTACCCAGATACCTAAAATCTTCAACATATATTCTAAGCGTACCATCAGCATCAAAAACATGAGTTTCCTCTCTATTGTTTTCATGTTGCCAACTGCCTATCAAACTTGCCCAAACAGGATTTCCCCCAACAGACTGATATTCGTTTGTACTACAACCGAATACAAATAAACTTGATATGGCTACCACCGCTACTAAGGCAAAAATTATAAACTTTTTCATAATTATAAGTTTTGCCTTTTGTAAACCTAATAAACCTAATCAACAACCTTTTCCGCCTCTTTGGATTTGTCTGCCATATTGCTTGTGCTGTCTAAAAAATCCGACAACTACTTTGCTTATGCTGTTATTTCAGGTTATCCTTTTAATGCAAAAAAGCCTCAAAACGGCTGGCATTTTGAGGCTTAGAATAATTTTTACTTGAGTTGACATGAAAAACCATTCTGCAAAACCACATCTTGATTGAAGTGCTTATTTACGGAATATTCATTTTAAACTATCTATAATCGTGGTCGTGGTTGCCTAGTGCTTTTGATTGACTAAAAACCTCTACTATATAATCCGTTGGGTTTTGATGGTTGACATAGATTGTTGCACCAAAATCAGCATCCATTCGTGCTAAAATCATTTTACTTTTTACTAAGCAAGATTTACCCTCGTTGTTGATGTATGAACATTCCACTTTTGCCGAACGATAATGTCCTGCCATAAATCCCGCTACCCATTTAACATCAATGGTCTGTGCTTCAAATTTTTGTCCCTCTTGCTTTAGGCGAGCAGTTCGTCTTTTGTCCTTAGCAACAATTGAACGAAACACTATACCGAGTATCGTTTCAACTAATCCCGAAAATGCTAATGCTCCGCTTGTTATTTTTAGTGCTAGTGTTGCATCGGCATTATCAAAAGCAAATGATAAACCAAGTAAAATTGCGGCAACACCTAATAAAGATATCCCTATTATTAAATGCACAATGCTTACTATTCTAAAGGGTGTACGCACAAGTTTCATGTTAGAAGTTCGCAGCGGTTTTTTTACTCCATTCTCGACTATTACTTTGGCATTATTGCCATGTATCAACTCGTCGATGGATATTCCATATAATGCCGCCAACCCAATAAGATTCTCGGTGTCAGGCAGTGATTCGCCACGCTCCCACTTAGAAATTGCTTGTCGGCTAATATTTAGCTGCTCCGCTAACTCTTCTTGAGAATAGCCACTTTTTTTTCTTAATTTGATAAGTCTATCTGCTGTTTTATAATCCATGTAATTTTGCCTCTTTTTTAAGTTTTTCCTCGTAGGAGGACATTCTCATTATACGCTAAATGGAACAATTCCCTCAATTAACTTCGCTTTTCAATTACGCAACTATCAGTTGCCTTTTGGGTATAGAGCATTTTAGGATGACAGTTCACTAATCTAATCGTGTTGTTCATTTTTATTGTTTTTTAAGTTTCTTAAAGCGTGCTTTATAAAAAGTTTAGCGACTAGTTTGTGTGTATGATGTTTCATTTGAGTTTTTTTGTAGCGGTAGGGGAGTTCCGTTTGCATAATAAGCGATAAATAGCCTACCATTATATAATATCGGGTCTTTATTTCGGGTGTTATTATAAATGGATTTTGAGTGTATTTATTATATTCGTCTATTAAATATTGTTTTTTATCTAGCGGTTTAAGTGGATCTATAGCTATAAAGTCGGCTATAGGGTCGCCGATAAAACTTCTTTCGGGGTCTATAAGTCCTAGAGTGAAGCTGTTATCGTTATTATTTTTTTGATAAATGACATTGTTGTCCCACAAGTCAAAGTTTATGAGTGTTTTGGTAACGATTTCAAGAACTTCTTTGTATTTTTCTACATAATATAATAGTTTACTAATACCTTTTAGTTTGACTTTTTTAATTTTAGCGTCTACTATCAACTGCTTTATAAGAGCTTTTGTAGCAGTATAACAATTTGTTGCTTCTAAAACTCTAGGATAACCTGCTGTTAAATTATTTGTATCAGTAGAATGTAATTCTGCTAAAAATTTAGCTTGAAGTTTTCTAATTTCTAATTTTGCGGTATTATCTAATTTTGTATCTTGTAAAGAAGTGTCTGGCAGATATTCATAAATAAAATAGTCGGCATTTATAATTTCTTTAGAGAAATCCTTAAAATAAATTTTAGGAATTTTAAAGGCAGTTATATCCTTCATCCAATCATAAACATTAACCTCATGTCGGAGCATATTTTTTTCAAAACTTAAAACAGGAGTTTCGGGAGATGGTGCGATTTTTAGAACGAATTTTTTAATGTTAGAATTTTCGCTTAAAACTTCAACTAAAAATACAGAATTAAATTCGCCTTTAGTTAAAGGTTTGTAGGCTACAATTTCGCCTAATTCGCTTGCTTCCAAAATTTTATCAATATCATTTTTAGAAATTTGATATTTCGTAAGACTTTTCATATGTGCATTTTATCACATTTTTTCACGATTGACAAGTCGGCTTTTTGATGTTAAACTATTTACATCTAACTTTTGAGCTAGGTAACAATTACATTTTATGAATAATATAACTATAAACGAACCAACAGAAGTGTTAATCGGCGACCCTAGAAAAATACCAAAAAAATTATTAAAAAAATTAGTAGAGTTTTTTGAGTTAGAGCCTTTGGTTAAAAAAGCATATCTAAAATGGATGGCAATGAATGGTCAATGTGGTTATTTAATTTTATTAAATGCAGACGAAACATATAGAGATATACTCTTTCCAAAAATAGGTGCTATTATAGATAAATACTTAAAAAGAGGTTATTATGCGGATTTGATGTTATTAGATGAAAGCCTATATGACACAATAAAAGATAGTAAGCCTTTTTTTAAGAGATAAAAAATAGGTAAAAAAATTATGTCGAAACAACAAAACGAAAAAGAAACAAAATCAGTATTAACTATGGATAAACTTGTGGCACTATGTAAGGGTCGTGGGTTTGTGTTTGCGGGTAGCGAAATTTATGGCGGACTTGCTAACACCTGGGATTATGGTCCATTAGGTGTGCTGCTTAAAAACAACATCAAGAATGCTTGGTGGAAGAGCTTTGTAACCGAAAGCGAGTATAATGTGGGGCTAGATAGTGCCATACTTATGAATCCTAAAACATGGGAAGCTAGTGGTCATTTAGCGGGTTTTAGCGACCCTCTTATGGATTGTAAAAGCTGTAAAACTAGGCATCGTGCCGACCAGCTTATAGAGGATTTTGTTACCCGCAAAAAAAAGGATTATAACTGTGCGGGCAAAAGGAATGCCGAATTAGAGCAGTATATTAAAGACGAGAAAATCCTTTGTCCTCATTGTGGCAAAAGCGATTTTACGCAGATTCGCACCTTTAATCTAATGTTTAAAACCTTTCAAGGTGTAGACGAGGATACTGCCAGCGTAATTTTTATGCGTCCTGAAACAGCACAGGGGATTTTTGTAAACTTCAAAAACATTGCCCGTTCTTGCCGTAGCCGTGTTCCGTTTGGTGTAGCTCAAATAGGTAAAAGCTTTAGAAACGAAATTACACCCGGTAAATTTATCTTTAGAGTTAGAGAATTCGAGCAAATGGAATTAGAGTTTTTCTGTAAACCCGGTACAGATTTAGAGTGGTTTGATTATTGGAAAAAATTCTGTTACGATTGGTTATTATCGCTTGGTATAAAAGAGGAAAATTTACAACTTAGAGATCATCCACAAGAGGAATTATCGCACTACTCTAAAGCTACAACAGATTTTGAATTTAAGTTTCCATTTGGTTAGGGCGAATTGTGGGGTATAGCTGATAGAACGGATTACGATCTTAAATGTCACCAAACGGTGTCGGGCGAAAATATGGAATATACCGACCCTGTTACTAACGAAAAGTATATCCCATATGTTATCGAGCCGTCACTTGGGGTAGAGAGGTTATTTTTAGCAATGCTTACTAACGCTTATGACGAGGAAGAAGTAGGGGAGGGTGATACTAGGGTTGTGCTTAGATTTAAGCCTAGTTTAGCACCGTATAAGGTTGCAATTATGCCACTACTTAAAAAAGATATTCTAACCGAAAAAGCAGATGCGTTATATGCTGATATGCGCAAGCGTTATTCAACAACTTATGATGTAACGGGTTCGATAGGAAAGCGTTATCGCCGTCAAGATGAAATCGGTACTCCGTTTTGTATCACTATAGATTTTGATACATTAGAGGACGAGGCAGTTACAGTTAGAGAAAGAGACAGTATGAAACAAGAAAGAATTAAGATTGCAGAATTAAGAAAATATTTAGATGAGAAATTAGAAATGTAATGAATTGTAGGGGCGACACTTTGTCGCCTGCGCCTAATAAAAATAAATTATGCAAGAACCGCCACAAATTGATGGGATTGTTGAACCTTCTGAAATCTCAATAAAAAAATCTGAACCGCAGGACTTTAAGCCTAAAATAAAGGTAACAAAGTGGGATATTGTTTTATTATGTATTCCGATTGTCGGATTGTTTTTTGTGCTTGTTAGAATGTTATTTAAGATTAACAGTCATTTTGTTGGTAAAAAGTTGAGTATCTACGGACCTCGTTTTTGGCGATTTTGGTTGTGGGGCGTGTTTATAATGTTAGTAAGTATGATTATATCTTTTGTGCCAGTTGGAATTCTTTTGGCATTTGAATATAGATTTGATATTGTAGCTTTGGAAATAATATTTATTTATATTGTTACATCAATTTTTGGATTTACAGCATATTTTTTAACAAATTTAATATTAAATAAAACAAGACCAACAGCGTTAGATAAATAATAACTAGATAAATAAAAAAAGCTCATATAAACATTTGTTCATATGAGCTTTTTTGTTAGATTCGGGACGCCCAGTGTGCGTCCCCTACTATTCGGCGGTATTTTAGTTTCATAATTGTTTTATACAAAGCAAAGCGGAAGTTTATTTAGCGATAGAATATAAAAAACCGCTTGCGAGGGGGGCGCTAAGCGGTTTAGTGGAATGTGGCAATTACCTACTCTCCCAGCTCGTGACCAAGCTAGTACCATCGGCGCAATAGGGCTTAACTTCTGTGTTCGGAATGAGAACAGGTGGATCCCCTACGCTATCGTCACCACAATGGCACTCTAGGTTACATACAACAAAAGTAAATAAAATTTGCTACAAGTGCCCTAAAGCTTTATAAGAATATCACAAACAAAAATTGCCGTCAACTACTTTTTTAATATTTTTTGAAAATTTTTCTTTGAAAAATTTTAATGAGAAATTGTTATGTTTTATTAAGCAATATTTAACTACTCATTTTTATTTGATATATGTTTATGAGTCCTTAATTTCTCATTTGTCATTTCTAAGTTCTCATTTATAAGAATGTATAAATTCCCATATATCCTCACACACTATAATTTGTATGGAGGATTGTATGAATGTACGATAAAAATATGAAATTAGCACAAAGCTATGTGCCGATACAAAAATTTGAAAAAATTTATTCGGCAATAGATAGCTTAAAAGAGGGGACAGCGTTTGAGGGTTTAGCTAAAGCAGCTAAAGAAAATTATACTCCGAGTTCTGTTATGGGGGTTAAAATTCCCGATAGAGCTAGCACTATAGACTCCGAATTAAAAGCACTTTGTGAATACGGTTTTAAGGCACTCGATTTACAGTTATTTATAGATGTAAATCCCGACTGCGTTGAGGCAATAGAAAAATATAACGAAACGGTAGAGCTTTATAAAAAAGCAAAAGAAGTTTATGAAAGAAAAGCAGGAGCATTACGCTCATTTGTATGTGGCTCTAGCGATAATAATTTTGATTACATTAAATCCCCGTGGCCGTGGGATTAGAATAAATTACAAATTACAATGTGCAAATTACAAATAATTTAGAAAGAAATAACAAAAGGAAACAACACAATGTGGATATACGAAAAAAGATTACAGTACCCTGTAAATATAAAGAAAAAATGCCCTAAAACAGCACAACTAATAATTACGCAATACGGCGGTCCCGATGGAGAGCTGGGTGCAAGTATGAGGTATCTTAGCCAACGCTATGTTATGCCGATTGATGAAGGTAAGGCATTATTAACTGATGTCGGTACAGAGGAGCTAGGACACTTTGAAATGATTGGTGCTATGGTGCGTCAATTAACAAGAGGGCTAACTAAAGAGGAAATCGTTACTGCTGGTTTTGAGCCGTTTTATGTAGAGCACGGTTTAGGAGTTTTTCCGCAAAATGCAGGCGGAGCGGGTTTTAATGCAGCGGCATTTCAATCTAAAGGTGACCCGATTACAGATTTATACGAGGATATGGCGGCGGAGCAAAAGGCAAGAAGCACCTACGAGTATCTATTAAAAATGATAGATGACCCCGATGTTTTAGAGCCGTTAAGGTTTTTACGAGCCAGAGAAATAGTACATTTTCAAAGATTTGGCGAAGTGCTAGAAAAAGTGCGAGATAGATTTGCCAGCACAAATGTATTTACATTTTAATGCAGAATACAAAGTAGATATATTTTCTCTTTAGAGAAAATTAAAAAATAACCGTAAAGATAAACTATCTTTACGGTTATTTTTTAATTGGTTTTTAAGCAAGTAATTTGATGTCTCTATATAAAACAAGACAAATAACATCTATCCACCAAAAAAGCCAGCCTAATATAAACGGCAATGCTAAAATTGCTCCTAATAGGTTACCACGAAGAAGTCTTTCAAGAACTCCGCCAATCCAACCAAAGATTATTGCAATAATGATAGATATAATCCATCCTAATCCTAAGTATCCTTTTCTGCTTCTAGCCATATGTTTGTTACCTCCTTTTAATATTTGGGAAATTTGTACAATACATATATGTATATGTGCTACAATTGTAAATATACTGTAAATTTTATATATTGTCAAATAAAAAATCCTAAAAATTTAATCCTTAATTCCTAATTTATCATTTCTAATTTCTCATTCTATATCATATTTATATAGAATGGACTGGCATAGGTTAGGGACAAGCGAGGTTATAAACAAGCTAAATTCTAGCGAGAAATTTGGACTAGATGAAAGCGGAATTTTAGCTTCGATAAAAAAATACGGAAAGAATGAGCTAAGTAAGCCTAAACGCAAAAGCATTTTTAGTAAGATTGGCAATAGTTTACTAGAGCCGATGATGATGATTTTGCTTTTTGCTTTTGGTATTACTTTAACTGTAAATATTATTAGAGTTTTTAGAGGCGATAGCTTTGACTGGGCTGAAAGTATCGGCATTTTTTTTGCTATAGTCCTTAGTATCGGTATTTCGATTTTTATGGAGCGAAAAAGCGAAAAGGCTTTTGAGGCTCTAAAGCGAGTTGGCGAAAATTCTGTTATTAAGGTTGTGCGAAGCGGAAAAGTGGTTCAATTAAATCAAAGCGAATTAGTTGTCGGAGATATTTTATATTTTGGTGTGGGTGATAAAATTCCTGTGGATTGTAGGCTTATTAAAAGTGATGGTTTAGAAACTGATGAGAGTGCACTGACGGGTGAGAGTATGGCGGTTAAAAAGAATGCGGAAAAGGTTTTTGGAACAAATGAAAACCCTCCTTTAGCTGAACGAACTAATATGATATACGGCGGAACTTTTGTTGTTGCTGGTAGTAGCACAGCGATTGCAGTGGCGGTTGGCGATAGCACGGAATTAGGTGTAATTGCTAAGGAGTTAAAAAAGGTAGTTGAGCATGATACTCCGCTTCAGCAAAAGTTAAACGGGCTTGGTAAAATCATTGCAATTTTTGGTGCATTTTCGGCTTTATTTGTTTTTGTGGTTCAGCTAACTCAGTTAATAGCTATGGGTACAGCAAACTTTGAGAATATTCAAAATGTATTTATAAATAGCATAGTGCTGATTGTAGCGGCAGTACCCGAGGGCTTGCCCACAATTGTAGCTGTAAGTTTAGCACTTAATGTTATTTTAATGGCGAGATACAAGGCACTTGTTAAAAGGCCGTCTGCAGTAGAAACAATCGGCAGTGTTAGTATAATTTGCAGTGATAAAACAGGAACACTTACAGAAAATCGAATGACTGTGAGTGAATTTAATGTTCAATGTTCAACGCACAACGCACAATTTAGGTCGTATATTGATTTGAACATATGTGCAAACAGTAGTGCAGATTTGGATAGAGGTGCAGACGGGAATTATAAATTTATTGGTAATCCAACTGAATGTGCTATGTTGGTTGCGTTTGAACGGGACGCTTTAGTAGTGCAGTCCCCTACGAGTAGCGAACTTTGTAGGGGACGCACACTGGGCGTCCCGCCATTAAAATATCAACAACTTCGCCAAAGCGTTACTACACTTAAAACCTATGCTTTTTCTAGCGAGTATAAGCGAATGACCACTGTTATAAACACAAATAGCCAACGGATTGTGTTAGTTAAAGGTGCACCTGAGGTGGTGTTGGGGCTTTGTAGCGTGGACAAAGCTATTAAGGATAAAGCGTTACATGAGATAGGAATTCGTCAAAAACAAGCTAAAAGAGTTATTGCTTTCGGCTTTAAAATTTTGGATAGCGGGATAGATATTAACGATAGAACGGCAATAGAAAAAGGACTTATTTTTGGTGGTTTTGTGGCTATAAGCGACCCTATAAGAAAGGAAGTTTTTGGGGCAGTCGAGGCATCAAAAAGAGCCGGAGTTGCGGTTAAAATGCTAACAGGTGATCATTTGGCGACGGCGAGAGCGATTGCAATTGAATTAGGTATTAGTAAAGGCGAGGGAATTTTCGAAGCTAGCGAAATTGAGAAAATGACTGATAAGGAACTCGAGTGTAAAGTAAGTGAGATTAAGGTTGTGGCTAGAAGCACTCCGAGTTTGAAATTGCGTATTGTAGAAGCGTTAAAAAGGCAAGACGAGGTTGTTGCGGTTACCGGCGATGGTATAAACGATGCTCCTGCGATTAAGAGTGCCGATGTAGGTATTGCTATGGGAATTGCGGGGACTGAAGTTACAAAAGAAGCGTCGGATATTGTTTTGTTAGATGATAGCTTTAGTACGCTTGTTACAAGTATAAAATTCGGACGGGGGATATATGAGAATTTTCAGCGGTTTATGCTGTTTCAGCTAACTGTTAATTTTGCGGCGGTTTTTGTTACAGTTGCGTGTATATTGCTTGGCGTTGGCGCTCCGTTTAATACTTTGCAGTTATTATGGATAAACATTATAATGGATGGTCCACCTGCTTTAACGCTAGGATTAGAGCCAATTTATGATGGCTTAATGGAGAGAAAGCCTGTAAGACGAGGTGAGAGCATTATTACAAAATCAATGATGAGTCGTATTGCTATCAACGGAATTTTTATAGCAACAATAGTAGTACTTCAAGCAACAACAAACTTTATTGGGATAGATACTACAAGAGAGCGGACATTTTTATTTACGCTGTTTATAATATTCCAGTTATTTAATACCTTTAATGCAAGAGAGCTGGGTAATAAAAGTATATTTAAGAATTTTACACGCAATAAAATTATGCTGGTTGTTATAGCGGTAGCGATTATATTGCAAATAATAATAACTCAATTCGGTGGTAGAATGTTCGGCACAGTAGGTTTGGGCTTTACAGATTGGTTAAAAGTGTTTGGATTAGGGATGCTGATTATTGTGTTTAATGAGGGATATAAGTGCCTTTTAAGAAAAAGCACTAAAATTACAAATTAGGACTTATTGCTTTTTGTTATCTTTTATAAATCAAGATTTGTAATTTGTATTTTGTGCATTGTAATTTATTATAATGAAAAGTAGTTGATAAAATTAAATGATAAGGTTATAATACCTACAAATGACTAACCCCTTTCAAGATTTTGGACAAAATTTAGCTGATACATTTTCTAGTAATCCAATTATTGCTATACTGGATATACTTATTTTTGCTACGATTTTGTTTTGTGTGTTTAGTTTTCTCAAAAAAAATAATGCTACAAGGCTTATAGTTTTTTTTGCTCCGCTACTGGCGCTGATTGTATTTTTATCTCATGAGACTCTAGGCTTTACTATACTTTCTAGAGTGCTACTTTATTTTGTGTTTTTTATATTTTTTGGTGCAATATTACTTTTTCCTCAGCAATTCAAAAGACTTATTTGGAGAATTTCGGCATCAAAAGAAGCTAGAGAAAGCTTTAGTGTTAAGTTTGCTGTTAGCGATATGGCACTAAATGAAGCAATAGAAAATATTGTAAAATCCAGCATCAATATGGCTAAAAAGAATATTGGGGCACTTATTGTTATTGCTCCTGAGGGGTTACCTAGCCACATTTTAGAGAGCGGAACAACAATTTCAGGTAAGGTTAGTAGCTCGTTACTAGAGACAATTTTTACTAATAAGACTCCATTGCACGACGGTGCTGTTATAATTCAAGGTAATCAAATTTTGTCGGCTAGCTGTTTTTTACCGCTTTCGCATGATAATGCTATAGATAAAGAACTTGGTAGTAGGCATAGAGCAGGTATGGGAATTACAGAAAATCATAAAGCATTTTCTATTATTGTTAGTGAGGAATCGGGTGTTATATCGGTGGCTCAAAATGGCGAGTTGACTAGATATTTAGACAGTGATATGCTTAAAGACATTTTGCAACAACTTTATGGATTAAAAATCGTATCTGGTAAGTTGAAAAATATAAAAGGTAGAAGGCGAGTAAAGGGGAGGGGAAGATAATCTTGAAGAAACTTTGGCAAAAATTATGAAACAGGATTATGTTTAGTAATTTGTATATAAAGTTATTTCGGATAGTAAAAAATTATGGATAACGAACAATTTATAGTAAAAGAGCCTTCATTAGAACAAGAGTATCTTATAACAGAAGAAGAATTTGTAGAGGCTGGTGATACGCAAGAGGAAGTTGTTAAGATAGCTGATTCTTACGAGGATTTTAGCGACGGAAGTGTGGATGCCGATAGTAAGTTTATAAAAATACTAAAGTTTATTTTTGTAAAGGATATAGAAATAAAAGCGGTGGCATTGGGATTAGCGGGGCTTTTGTGGATTTTGATTGCAGGACTTGGATAGGATAGTGTATAGTGCTTAGTTCATAATGCTTAGTGTTTAGTCATAGTGAAGGATTTATTATTGTATGTGGCGGATAAAAACCAGCCTAAGCCATATAAAAACATATGAAAAATACGATTAAAAAACCTAAATTTTTACTCCCCCAAGAGGGAATTTCTTTAGAAAAATGGGCTTGTATTGCTTGCGATCAGCATACGAGTGATTTAGGCTATTGGCAGGAGTTAGCAAAGTTTGTTGGTGAAGAAGTTAGCACTCTTAATTTGATGTTGCCCGAGGTTTATTTACATAGTGATAATAAGGCAAGGCGATTAGAGGCGATAAAAAAACATTGTAGAACATATGCTAGTACGAGCATATTTAATGAATATAATGGTTTTGTAGCTATAGAGCGGTGGGTTAGTAATGATGCAATTAGAAAGGGATTGTTAGTGGCAATAGATCTACAAGATTATAGCTTTGAAGTTGGAACAAAGGCACTTATTAGAGCAAGCGAAGGTACCGTTTTAGAGAGAATTCCGCCGAGAGTTGAGGGCAAAGAAGTGTGTGATTTTGATTTATCGCATACAATGCTACTTTATAATGATAAGGATTTTATTGTGCAAAAGGCAATTAACAGTAGCGACAAAAAACGGCTCTATGATTTTGAACTTAATATGGGTGGTGGCAGAATTAGAGGCGAACTAATCGAGAGTGGCGATAAGATTTTAGAAGCGTTTAGTAAGGTGGTTATTGGCGGGCAAATGTTGTTTGCGGTGGGCGACGGTAATCATTCGTTAGCTAGTGCTAAGGCGATATATGAGAAAACTAAGGATATAAACAAAAGATTTGTTTTAGCTGAAGCTGTTAATCTTTATGATGAGGCTTTACTGTTTGAGCCGATACATAGATTGGTTTTTACGGATAAGGTAAGTGAATTTATAAGTGAACTGCAAGCACAAATGCCCATATGTCCAATAGAATCAGTTAGGTTTGTAGATGATTTTATTAAAGCAAAAAATCTAGAAGTAGATTATATTCATGGCATAGAGCATTTGCAAAAATTAGCAAAACAAAATAATGCTGTAGCAGTAGAGTTAAAACCAATGAACAAATCAGACTTTTTTAGCTATATTATTAAAAATGGTGCGCTTCCGAAAAAAACCTTCTCAATGGGTGAAGCGGAGGATAAGAGATATTATCTTGAAATAATGAGAAATTAGAAATGAGGCGAATGAGAAATTAAGGACTTATATTACAATGAGAAATGAGAAATAAGACGAATGAGAAATTGTTGACTTATTAAACCGTTAAATAATAGTACAAAAGAATTTAATATAAGCTATATAGTCCTTAATTTCTCATTTGCCTCATTTCTAATTTCTAATTGAAAAACTTATGCAAAATACAAAACTAAAAGTTCTAAAATTCGGTGGCACCTCTATGGCTAATGCTTCCGCTATAAAAAAAGTTTGCGATATTGTAAAAAGTGATGTGGCAAATAAATTTATAGTTGTTTCTGCCCCTGGTAAAAGAGAAAAGGCCGATATAAAGGTAACGGATTTATTATATGAAGCGTTTGAGCAAGAGAAAAAAACGGGCGAGTGTTCTAAAGCACTCGACAAAGTTCAAAAGCGTTTTGAGGACATTATTAAAGAGCTAAATTTGAATTTAGATTTAAGTAGCGATTTTGAAGCGATAAAATTAGAGATTAAAAATCAACCTAGTAATTGCTATATTGCTAGCCGTGGAGAATATTTATCGGCTAAGGTTTTTGCCTCGGCGATTGGCTATGAATTTGTGGACGCTAGCGAGATAATTAGATTTAGCACTTGTGGTAGATTTTTGGATTTAACAACAAAAGAGCTGGCAAGAAGACGATTAAAAGATACTAAGGGTGCAGTTATTGGTGGTTTTTACGGTGCTAACGAACTAGGTACTATTTGGACCTTTAGCCGTGGCGGTAGCGATGTAACGGGGTCGATTATAGCGGGTGCTATGGGTGTTTGTGTATATGAAAATTGGACAGATGTAGACGGCTTTATGGCAGCAGACCCTCGTATTGTAGATAAACCCGATATTATTGAAATGATGACCTACAAAGAGCTTCGGGAGCTGTCTTATATGGGAGCGTCGGTACTGCATTCAGACTCAATTTTTCCTCTAAGAAAAAAAGATATTCCTATCCATATAAGAAATACCTTTAATCCTAAAGCGGTTGGTACGCTGATTGTGCCAACTAAAAAGTTTGTAGCCGGCGATTTTAAGCGAAAAGCACGCACAGTTACGGGGATAGCCGGCAAGAAGTTTTTTATAGCGATTTTTATAGAAAAATCTATGATGAATGATGAAATCGGTTTTGCTAGAAGGGTTTTAAGCTGTTTAGAAAAGCATGAAATTTCTCTAGAGCAAATGCCTGCGGGGATAGATACTCTTACGATTTTGTTTGATGGTACTTTTGTTAGTGATGAAAAGTTGAAACTTTTACTAGAAGACATAAATTTAGAATGCTCTCCTGATAACTTAATTGTAGAAAAAGATTTAGCACTTATAGCAGTAGTAGGACACGGTATGAGCCGTAATAAAGGAACCGCCGCTAGAGTATGCAGTAGCCTATGTAAAGCCGATGTAAATATAAGACTATTAGATCAAGGCTCCAGCGAGCTAAACATTATAGTAGGTATAGAATTAGCGGATTTTGAAAAGGCAATAAAAGCACTTCATAAAGAGTTTCATAAAAATTAAAAAATATGCCATTTTTTTCTATTATTACGGTTAGTTTTAATGCCGAAAAAACGATAGCAGAGACTATTGGGAGTGTACTTAATCAAAGCGAGAGTGATTTTGAGTACATAATTATAGACGGAGCGAGTAGCGATAGTACGCTTGAAATAGTAGAGAGCTATAGGAGTGCCTTTAAGGATAAGGGAATTAGCTTGAGGGTAGTTAGCGAAAAAGACAACGGCATTTTTGATGCTATGAATAAGGGGATTAAATTAGCTGAAGGTAAAATAGTTGGGATTATCAATAGCGATGATTATTATAGCGAAGAGACATTTGAGAAAGTTAAAGCAGAATTTGAGAGGGAAGAATTTGATATTCTTTATGGGCATTTGCGGGTTTTCGGCGAAAAGAGGGATTTTATAAAGCGGGCAAAAGAACAATCGAAGAAATTTTCTACGCTTTATTGGAATCATCCGACTATGTTTGTAGCAAAAACGGTTTATAATGAATATATGTATGCGGTTGAAAGTATGTATGACGATCTGGATTTTATTTTGCGTAGTAGAGAAAGAAATAAAAAGATAGTTGTTTTAGACGAGATTTTAGCAAATTTTAGATTAGGTGGTGTTAGTAATGGTAAAAGTTGGAAAGGGCGAGGCGATAGTATAAAACTGCGAAATCACATTTATAGTAAGTATAATCAAAAAGGATATAGGTTCAATAATTGGTTTATGGAAACCGTTAAATATTTTTTAAGTAAATAAAAAACGAAGAATTAAGAGAAATTATTTTTTTATGGACAAACTACTAAATATAACGCTTGGAACTTTGCTAGAGGAAACGGTGGCGAAATTCCCAATGCAACAGGCTGTAAAGTATACAGAGGTTAAGTATGATAAGACTTACTACGAATTTAATTCTGAAGTCGATAGAGTGGCTAAGGGATTATTGGGTATGGGTTTAAAGACTGGCGACCATGTGGCCGTGTGGGCTACTAATTATCCGCAGTGGTTAGTGCTACTTTTTGCTACCGCTAAAATTGGTATTGTATTGGTTACTGTAAATACTAACTATAAAGAAAGTGAATTAGAGTTTTTATTAAAGCAATCCGACAGTAAAGCTGTGTTTATTTGCGACGGATTAAAAGATATAGATAGTGCAAAGATAATGTACTCGATATGTCCTGAGTTAAAAAAATGCAAAAAAGGCGAATTAAAATCTAAACGCCTGCCACTACTTAAAATGGTGGTTAGTTTTGATAACTTTTATGATGGTATGTACTGTTGGGATGAAATTGAAAAATTTGGTGTGCTTGTTAGCGAGTGCGAGTATAAAGCGGTTAAAGCATCGCTAAAACCTAGTGATGTAATCAATATGCAGTATACTAGCGGCACTACGGGCTTTCCTAAGGGTGTAATGCTTACTCATTATAATATTGTAAATAACGGTTATCAAATTGGTGAGTGTATGAAGTTTAGTACACAGGATAGATTATGTATCCCTGTGCCGTTTTTCCACTGCTTTGGTCTTGTTCTTGCGGTATTGGCTTGTGTTTCTCACGGTGCTACTATGGTGCCTCTTTTATTCTATACTCCGCTAAAAGTTATGCACGCTGTCGAGTACGAGAAGTGCACAGCTTTACATGGAGTGCCTACTATGTTTATCGGTGTTTTGGAGCATAGAGATTTTAATAAATACGATTATTCTAGCTTGCGTACAGGCATTATGGCGGGTAGTCCGTGTCCGATTAAAGTGATGCAAGATGTTATTGAAAAGATGCATATGACTGATATTACTATAGCTTTTGGGCAGACAGAATGCTCGCCTGTGTGTACGCAGACGACTGTTGATGACAGTATAGAAAAGCGGGTTAATACAGTAGGAAAAACCTTGCAGTTTTTAGAAACTAAAATTGTTTGTCCGAATAGCGGTAAAGAATTAGGAGTGGGCGAGGACGGCGAGTTTTGTGTTAGGGGCTATAGTGTTATGAAGGGTTATTACAAATTAGATGAAGCGACTGCGACTGCGATTGATAAGGACGGCTGGTTACATACGGGCGATTTAGCAAGGCAAGATAAAGACGGCTATTATAAAATAACGGGAAGAATTAAAGATGTTATTATAAGAGGCGGAGAGAATTTGTTTCCAAAGGAGATAGAGGACTTTATTTATACTCATAAAGCTGTTAAAGATGTTGCTGTTGTGGCGGTACCGAGTTTAAGATATGGCGAAGAAGCTTGTGCTTTTATTATTCTAAAGCAAGGACAAAAGGTAGAAGCAAAGGATATTTTAAAATTTGTAGGCGATAGCTTAGCAAAACATAAAGTTCCTAAGTATATGCTTTTCGTTGATAGTTTTCCTCTAACTGCAAGTGGAAAGGTGCAGAAATATTTATTACGAGAACAAGCAGTTAAGAGTTTAGGATTAGAGGCGGAAATGGTTATTACGGCATAAAGAAATAAAAATTTACAAATTAGAATTTATTTTATTTTTCAAAAAACAGCTAAAAAATAATTTGACACGCTAATTAGTGTTTGTTAGTATGAATTAGTTGCTTTTTTCGGCAACATTTATAATTTATATATTCTAATTTGTCTTGGGGCTATAGCGCAGTTGGTAGCGCGTTTGAATGGCATTCAAAAGGTCAGGGGTTCGACTCCCCTTAGCTCCACCATTCGGTTATAAAACGAACCATTATGACAAGTCTTAAAGTCCGTTATATTATAGCGGACTTTTGCTTTTGTGTTGCTAAGAAAAATACTATTTATAAAGGTTTCCAATAGATTTAGGCAGTTTTTTGTTATGGTGTATTTAAGTATTTGAAACGGCGGACGACAACCGATTATAATTAAAGAGCAATATAACATACCATTAGATTTATCATTTATATTTTTTGTTTAATTTAGCAATACGAACATTTAAGATAGAGGTCTTAAAAGCTTTTGATTTTTTAAAATAGCCTAAACTAACTTAATACATAATTTGCAAAAATAAAAAAAATTCATAAAAAGTTCACAAAAATACTTTACAAGAATATATTAATATGGTATTATCAATATATGTGCAGTTTTTGCATATATTATGTTTTGCACATAATTTTTACATAATGACAAAAAATATACATAGTATAGTTGTATATTTTAAGTAAGGGAAAATAGAATGAAAAGAAAATTTATAACAATCCTTTCGGTAGCTGTATTTTCGATATGTATTGTTGGAATGGCAATATTTGGGATATCTATAGCTAATTCAATAGCTTCTAATGCTAGAAATTTTACCGATCTTAATGAGCGACAAGTAGTGCCGTATGCAACTAACTGGACAGATCCGGGTATTAGGGCTACAAATTGGGTTACAGGTAGAGGTACTTACGATGATCCTTTTATTATATTAACTCCGGCACATATGGGGTTAATGGGCTATACGGTTGATAGTAATCTTCAATTTGGTTGGGGAGTTTTTGCACGCAATGCGTATTATGTAATAGCGGCTGATATTGATTTGTCAGGTCGCAACTGGCCTCTTCCTGCGGGTGAATTTCGAGGAAATATTACTGCGATCAACGGTTCTGCTATAAATAACTTACATCAAGTTACTGATGGCGACGGAGGTTTGTTTGCTGCAACCGGTGCCGGTGTTGAATTTAGAGATTTAACCTTTAATAATGCAACGATAATAGCTACAAGAAATGATCAAGTTGATGCAGGTTTATTGGCGGCTAGCCACAATGCAGGCACTCTAACTATAGATAACATTGTAATAACTAATAGTGAAATTTATAGGCATATCCCACCTCCTCCTGATAGTCGATCTTCAAATATAGGAGGGCTGATAGGGCAGATAGCTTCTACAAGTGCGGCAGTCGAAATTACAAATGTTACTGTTGATATGACTCTTGATGTTAGAGCGATGTTTAATTCTAATGTTACTGGCGGACTTATCGGCCGTGTTGCTAATCACAATAACAGTTTTTTGATTTATAATGCAACTGTAGATGTAGATATTTATATTGGTGGTAATGTAGGAGGTGGCTTAATTGGTAGTCTTGTGTCAACTGGCACTAGTTCGTCTAACACTATTCAAGATTCTTATTTTAATGGTACTATTACCGTATTTAATATAAACAACAGTGCAAATATGGCTCGTATGGGTGGTTTTGTAGGTTTATTTGACGGTAATGGTAATAATGCTTACTTACACATCGATAATTCTGAAATGGCAGGTTATGTTAATGCAGGTGTCGGAGGAGCACTTGAAGTAGGTGGTTTTGTAGGCAGTATGGATGGTCCTGGTCAAAACAGAAAGCTTGTAGTAACAAATTCAAACATTATAGGTATAGTTAGAGGCGGAGCCGGTGCATCCGGTGTCGGAGGTGTATTGGGGCATGTAAGAGCCGGCGGTAACATAGGCATAAATATTGAAATAGAAAATGTTGATATGACGGGTTCGGTTATTAGGGCAGCCGGAGCGATTCCTGCAACCGGTACCGGTGGTTTAATAGGAACGATTATACGCAACAATACTAATCTTACAATAAGAAATATTTTAATAGACGGTGTTGTATCGGCAGGAGCCGGATCGACAGGTGGTCTTGTCGGACTTTTAAGTCCTGCTCAAAATAATGCTATAAGCGGTAATATTATTATAGAAGATATTGAGATTAGTAGTGATACTGAAATTTTAGTAAATAGTATTCATGGTTTAACCGATGGTGCTGCTGGATATCCTGTAGGCGGCTTTATAGGGCTTGTTAGAGGTGATAACATTGATATGGTGGTTAACCGTATCGATATGCAAGCGACTATATCTGGTCGTAATGCTCAAAACAATTTATTCGGTGCGATTAGAGGTGGCGGATTGTTTGGTGCGATTAGAGCAAGTAATAGTGATTTTTAAATTTATGATAATATAGTTGTAGGTGGTTCTCTTACTGTTAGACATGAAGTAGCGGGTGGTGTTATAGGTGATTTTGGCACAGCGGCTGCACTTGGCTCCAATATTTATATAGAAGATATTACTGTAAATATTAATATTGTTTCTCGTGTTACGCACTCTGCCCCTAGAACTTTTGGCGGTATTATTGGTATTGTAAACTCGCCGACTGGTGGTGTAGTGGCTAATAACAGCGTAATTTATATGCGTAATGTTACCGTAAACTCTGATATGTTTTTTGCTCCTATGGGTGCAGCACAGACTCCAATTACTAATGGGCGTCTTATAGGTGCAGTTAGCGGCGACCGAATGCATATTATCATAGACGGTGTATATACCGCAGATATGCAAACTCACATTACCAATGTTGCCGGTGTTACTACAGGTCCACTTAATCCGCAATTTACTACTTCGGTAGCGACTTCTCCTCAAGGTTTAGTGCATACTTTTGTAGGGGGCAGAACAGGCGAGAATCTTGTAGAGATTCGTATGCAGGCTGCAGTAATTCACTTTAATTCTCGTGGCGGTTCGGCTGTGGCTCCGATATCTAGATACTATCCGATGCCACCAGTTGTGACTACAACATATCTTACGCTAACACCGACAGCACATAGACCTATAAGAGCACATTTCAACTTTTTAGGCTGGACGAGAAATCCTCTTGGCACAACAGAGGCAGATGTTGATTATAATCCCACAGATATTTCTTCTAATATAGATGTAACTATTTTATGGGGAGAATCAATTACTCTTTATGCTGTATGGGAAGCAAGAGAATATAATATAACATATGTTAATGTTGCCGCTAGCGAGCATGATAATCCTGCTATATTTACAATAGAAACGCCTACATTTGGCCTTAATAATCCGTCTAACCGTGTAGGTTGGACCTTTGACGGCTGGTATTTAGATGCTTTGTTTACTCAACCTATAACACAAGTTGTTGTAGGTACAACGGGCGATTTTAGTATATATGCAAAATGGACAGCTATCACTTATAATTTAATCTTTAATAATGTAGTGGCTAGTGAGCATAGTAATCCGTCAACTTTTACGTTAGAAGATTTTATAGAGTTAGAGGGTGGGGCTTTAGGTTTACCTCTAACCGGTGCTACTAGATCGGGTTGGACTTTCTTGGGTTGGCATGATAATGCTGAGCTTACGGGTAGTCCTGTAACTGCTGTAACAGCCATTGGTCATCAAACCTTTTGGGCAAATTGGGGTAGATATGCTTATAATCTTACCTTTACAAATCACGATAACGGCACAGTTTTTAACGGATTTGCCAATATTGGCGATACTTTCGAATTTCCAACACCAGCAGCAAGAAGCGGTTATAGATTTGCAGGTTGGATTTATGATAACGATATAGAAAATCCATTTTTACCTGATGATAGTATTACGATTATAGCAGGTTTTGGTGATAGAAATTTTGTAGGGCGTTGGGTAAGAGTTCATAATATTACCTTTACTAATCACGATGATGGTACTACTTTAGATATTTTAGTTGATCATGGTGGTTCGGTAACACTACCTAATCCGACTAGAGACGGTAGACCACTTCAAGGTTTTAGAGGTTGGCGATTTGCTGGTACTGGAAGTGCAACATTACAACCTGGTGAAATACGAACCAATATTACAAGTAATAGAAACTATGTCGGGCTTTGGACTCCTACTGTTGATTATTTTGTACCGGATTCTACTGCTCCGTTTACAGGAACATCTGTTGTTGGTCCGCGAATAAATGTACAATGGTTTTTCGGAGTAGGAGACATTGTTACTATAGGTTCTCATAATTTAATTAACCCAGCAAACTTCACTGCTTTTAATGAAGCTTTGCAAATGTTTAACTTTCATGGCTGGTATGTAGATGGGGTTTTGAGACAACCAGGTTTTACAATTTCTGGCTTTGTTACTGGTGAGCCTGGTATTGAGATACATGGCAGTTGGACATTTCGCAATTTTAATATTACCTATAACAATATTGAAGTGGAGGATACTAATCCAAATCCGCTAACTTTTAGTTGGGATGATTTTGTAACTCTTAATGAATCAAGTGTTTTAGGTTTACCTCTTCTTGATGCAAGTCGTTCGGGTCATACATTTAGAGGTTGGTATACTACTTCTAATTTTGCTAGTGGCACTCGTATATTTAATATAACAGCTTTAGAAAATCAAACA
>Ga0131853_10000732_pt1 | contig 58974 bp, 64 predicted proteins | sample TergutLab28metaG_FD_92764 | JGI IMG/M metagenome (GOLD analysis project Ga0131853, IMG submission 92764) | Labiotermes labralis P1 segment gut microbial communities from Petit-Saut dam, French Guiana - Lab288 P1 (version 2) (version 2) | ecosystem: Host-associated > Arthropoda: Insects >...
AGTGGTTTTTATTTAGTGGTTTTTATTTTTAGCAATCCAATTAAAATTTTGTCATGCTGTAAGCATCTCATCATTATTTAAAAAAGATATGCTTTATTTAACCATATGGGTTACTGAATAAGTTTAATGTTTTAAAACAAGGCACATCAAATACACTTGACAAGTTTATACTACACAACGAATTAGTGCAGGAATAATTAGCAGATATGAGGATAGCAGATTTTATAGTAATGAGAACGGTGAAGCCCCAATTTTATAGTGCAAAGCTGAAAAAATCTTAAATCTTTGCTATAAAAAATTTTTTATAAAATCTACAAAAATAGCGATAAATCGCTTGACAGGGCGTTCTATAAAGAGTATTATGGATAAGTTGTGCTTTTTATGCACAATTATTTTTGATGGGGATTTTAGCACGCCCGACCTCGTGGCAAGTGACTTAAAATCAAAGACAAGGAGTATCAATGGCTAGCCAAAAGATAAGAATCAAACTAAAAGCTTATGATCATGATTTGATTGACAAAAGTTCAACCAGAATCATTGAAACAGCTAGACAAAGCGGCGCTAAAGTTAGTGGTCCTATTCCTCTTCCTACAGATAGGGAAGTAGTCACAATTTTGCGTGCTGTCCACAAATATAAAGACAGTCGTGAGCAGTTTGAAATGCGTACGCATAAAAGATTGATTGATATTTTTAATCCGTCAACAAAGACTGTGGATAGTCTGATGAAGTTGGACTTGCCTGCGGGTGTTGATATACAGATTAAGTTATAATTCTGTCTTTAGAGTTGACAGATGAGATTCTTTGCTTTAATCTAAGAGAGCGACGAGAGCTATAAAAAAATTAAGACATCATTAATTATACATTATGTATTATCATTATGTGTTAATACAAAGAGGAACTACCATGCAAAAGGCTATTAACAAGGCTATATATGGCCGTAAAATTGGAATGACCCAAGTTTTTGATGAGGCTGGGCTTATGATTCCTGTCACTGTTGTAGAAACTGCGCCATTGACAATTTTACGCAAAAAAACTGTAGAAAGAGATGGATATTCTGCCCTAGTTTGTGCATTTGAGGACATTAATGAGCGTAGACTTACTAAGCCGGAAGCTGGTGTTTTTAAAAAGGTCAAGCAACCTGCAAAAAAACTAGTAAAAGAGCTTAAGTTGTCGGCAGATAAATATGAAGTGGGCGCAATCATTGATTGTGGAATTTTTCAACAAGGTGATTTTGTTGATGTGAGCGGCACTTCAAAGGGTCATGGTTTTGTTGGACCTATCAAAAGATGGAATCAGCATAGACTGAAAGAAACTCATGGTACAGGACCAACTGTTAGAAAGGGTGGTTCAAATGGTATGAGATCAGATCCGTCTAGGGTAATGAAAAATATGAGAATGGCAGGGCAGTGGGGTAATGAAAAGGTGACTGTGCAAAATTTAAAAGTAGTGAAAGTGGACAAGGGTAGAAATGTAATTTTGATTATGGGTGGTATCCCAGGGCCTAAGGGCGGGCTTGTGACCGTAACAGAAACAGTTAAATAAATTTGACATCATTATAATATGGAGTTTACCATGCCAAGCATAAATGTATTAAATCAAAAAGGAAAACAAGTCAGCGTTTTAGAATTAGACGGCAGTGTTTTCGGCAGAGAATATAATGAATCTGTGATTCATCAAGTTATCGTGGCTCAGCAAAATAATGCTAGGCAGGGTACAAAGTGCACTCTTACTCGTACAGAGGTTAGGGGCGGCGGACGCAAACCTTGGCGTCAAAAGGGTACGGGTCGTGCTAGACAGGGTTCTATCAGATCACCTCAATGGGTGGGTGGTGGAGTAGTTTTTGCTCCTAAACCTCGTGATTTTAATCAAAAAATCAACAAAAAAGTTAAAAAATTAGCTTTATGTACAGCTTTAAGTGCTAAGTTGGATGCTGGAAATTTGATTGCTGTTGATAAGTTTAAATTTGGTGAATTAAAAACAAGAGAGATGGTAGATATTTTAAAAGCGTTGAAAATTGATAAAAGAGTATTAATTGTCACAAATGGCATGGACGAAGAGGTCAAAAGAGTGGCGGCAAATATTCCAAATGCAAGGACTATTGCGGCTGAGTTGATTAATGTATACGATTTAGTTGCAAATGCAAAATGCTTGATGACTGTTGAAGCAATTAATAAAATCCAAGAGGTTTATAAAACACAAGAGGAGGCGGGTGAATAATGAATGCGTATGATATAATTAAAAAGCCTTTATTAAGTGAAAAATGTTATGCGGGCATCGCTGTCAAAAAATATGGATTTTTAGTAGACAGGCGTGCGGATAAAGTGCAAATAAGAATTGCTATTGAAGAAATTTTTGGTGTTAAAGTCGAAAAAGTTAATACAGTCAATTTAAGAGGTAAGCTTAAAAGACAAGGCAAGCATTCTGGGTACACTCCTAAAATAAAAAAAGCTTATGTACAATTATCGGCATCATCTAAGCCGATTGAATTCTTTGAGTCACTTTCTTAAAGTGAATAATTGAAGAAAGTTTTGTTTTTACAGTTATACCTTGAATTATTAAATTTATCCTTAATTATGCATTGTGCATTGGAGAAGAAACCATGTCAATAAAAAGATATAGACCCATTACGCCTGGTCAAAGGTTTAAAACAACGGCAGGCTTTGATGAAATAACTACAAATAAACCTGAAAAGTCTCTTTTAGAGGTTAAGAAAAAAACTGGCGGCAGAAATAGTTATGGGCGCATTACGGTCAGACACATTGGCGGTGGAAATCGTGTCAAATACCGTATTATAGATTTTAAACGCAATAAAGATGATATCCCTGCTAAGGTAGCTACCATAGAGTATGATCCAAATAGAACGGCATATATTGCGCTTTTGCATTATGCTGATGGTGAAAAAAGATATATCTTAGCGCCATTAGGTGTTGGTGTGGGTGATGTACTGTATAGCGGTAATAATCATGATATTAAGGCGGGTAATTGTCTTCCTATGTCATCTATCCCTGTTGGTACAATGCTTCACAATATTGAGATGCAGCCGGGCAAAGGTGGTCAAATAGCAAGAAGTGCAGGAAATGCAGCACAACTTATGGCAAAAGAAGGCAAGTATGCTACTTTAAAAATGCCAAGCGGTGAAATGAGATTGATTCCTGCTTCATGCAGGGCTACAATAGGTCAAGTTGGCAATTTAGAACATGAATTGATTTCATTGGGTAAAGCAGGCAGAAAAAGACATATGGGTATTAAACCTACCGTAAGGGGTGTTGTTATGAATCCATGTGATCACCCGCATGGTGGTGGTGAGGGTAAATCGCCAATCGGTATGCCGTCTCCTGTTACACCTTGGGGCAAGCCTACTTTAGGGAAAAAGACTAGAAATAAACGTAAAACAAGCAGCAAATATATAATTAGACGTATTAATTAATTGATTTAGGAGCAAAAAATGAGCAGAAGTTTAAAAAAATCGCCTTTTGTTGATAAAAAATTATATGACAGAGTATTAGCACAAAAAGATAGCATGGATAAAAAACCTATCAAATCATGGTCAAGGGCATCAACAATTTATCCTGAGTTTATTGGTTGTACTATTGCTGTTCATAACGGCAAAATTCATGTTCCTGTGTATTGCACAGAAGAAATGGTAGGTCATAAACTTGGTGAGTTTGCTCCTACTAGGACTTATAAAGGGCATGCTGCGGATAAAAAATCTAAAGGCAGATAAGATAAATCAAGGACATCTTTAAATTGTGCACTCAAGTATTTTGTTGTTAGTGCATAGGAGAAAATCATGGCTAAACGCATAAAAGAAAAAGCGGCAAAAATAGCGGAGACTAGAGAAAAAAGACCGCATGCACATGTTAAAAATATTAGGATATCGCCTTTTAAAGCAAGGGCGGTTATTGATACGGTTAGAGGCAAAAGTGTTAACGAGGCTATCGCCATTTTAGAGAGCACTCCAAAGTCAACTAGTCCTGTTGTATTAAAGCTTATTAAAAGTGCAACGGCAAATGCTGAACATAATATGGGCATTGCGAGGATTGATTTATATATTGCGGCAATTTATGCTGATCCTGGTCCTACCTTAAAAAGAGCTATGCCAAGAGCAAAAGGACGTAGCTATGCTATATTAAAACGCACTTGCCATATCAGTGTAATCTTAGATGTGAAAGGCAATTCGCTTTTGACTAGTAAATTAGAAGATTATCATAAACCTGTTCCTAAGAAAACTGAGAAAAAAGAAATAGAGCCAAAGGCAAAAACGTCTGCAGCTAAAAAACCAGCAGCAGCTAAAAAACCGATAACAACTACTGTAAAAAGAGAAAAAACTGAGACTGCTGCTAAAGCAACCGACATAAAGGAGGATAACAACTAAAATGGGTCAAAAAGTCAATCCTATCGGTCTTAGAATCGGCATCAATAAAGAATGGAATGCGCAGTGGTACGCAAATAAAAAAGATTTTTCAAAATTTTTGCTTGAAGATTATAAAATCAGAGAGTTTATAAAAAACAAATATTATACTTTTGGTATTTCTAAAACAACTATAGAGCGTGCTCAAGGTAAAGTTATTGTGAATATTCATACATCAAAACCAGGTATGATTATTGGGCAAAAAGGTGCAGGCGTTGAAACTTTGAAAAAGGAATTAGCAAAGTTTGTTGACGGAAAAGCATTAAGTATCAACATTTTAGAAGTCAAAAGAATTGATATGGATGCAGTGCTTGTTGCAGAATCAGTTGCTGCTGCATTAGAAAAAAGAGCATCTTTTAGACGCACTATGAAGCAAGCAATGTCTAGAGTTATGCGTAGCGGTGCCAAAGGTGTTAAAATCATGGTTTCAGGCAGATTAGATGGTGCTGAAATTGCTAGAAGTGAAAACTATCATGAGGGTTCTATTCCTCTTCAGACATTGCGTGCTGATATTGATTATTCAGAAGCAAGAGCAAACACTACGTTTGGTGTGATAGGTGTTAAGGTTTGGATATATAAAGGGGAGCTTATTGGTAAACCTCAAAAAGAAGAGCAAGGTAAAAGAGAGCCAAGACAAAATAGAGAATAATTTTTAATGTTTAATGAGGCAGATTATTTTAAGTCAAATACTAAGACAATGGCACATCATGATAATTATCATTAAAATTTAGACATCATTCATTATGTATTATGCATAGTGAATTGGAGAAAACAATGTTAATACCTAAAAGAGTTAAAAGAAGAAGAGTTCACAGAGGCCGCATGACAGGCAAAGCTACCAAAGGTAATGAGGTTACCTATGGTGAGTTTGGTATCGCTGCTGCAAGCCCAGGCTGGATTACTTCTAGACAAATAGAATCTGCTCGTATTGCTATGACAAGGCATATCAAAAGAGGTGGTAAAGTTTGGATTAAAATTTTCCCACATAAACCAATTACTAAAAAACCTGCTGAGACCAGAATGGGTAGCGGTAAAGGTAGTCCAGAGTTTTGGGTTGCGGTGGTTAAACCTGGCAAAGTTATGTTTGAGTTAGCTGGTGTTAATGAAGCTTTAGCTAGAGAAGCGCTTAGACTTGCTACTCATAAATTGCCTGTTAAGTGTAAAATCATTAAAAAAGGCGATACTATGAGTCCAGATGACCCTAATTATGAGGCATTTGTTGCATCTAAAACTATTAAGGCTAAATCAACTGAGGAGGCTAATGCATAATGAAAACAAACTATAATGAATTTAAAAATGATGAGTTAAACATCAAATTAAAAGAATTAAAACAAGAATTATTCAATCTTAGGTTTTCACATGCATCTGGTCAGTTGACAAACCCGCTTCAAATGGTTAAATGTAAAAAAGATATTGCAAGAGTTAAGACGGTTCTTCGCCAGCGTGAACTAGCGGCGATGTCAAACTAAGGGGGCTAAAATGGAAATTAGACAAAACAATCAAGAAACCCTAGAATCAAGAAATTTTAGAAAAGTAAGAGAAGGCATTGTTGTTTCTAATAAAATGGAAAAAACTATTGTTGTTGCAGTTAGAGACAAGGCAAAGCATCCGCTTTATAAAAAGACGATTAATAAAACCACCAAGTTTAAAGCACATGATGAAAATAATGAGTGTGGAATTGGTGATATTGTTCAAATTTCTGAAACAAGACCGCTTTCTAAAGAGAAAAGGTGGCGTTTAGTATCTATAATTGAGAAAGCAAAATAGTTTATCAGTATATAGTATATATAATTGAAAGATAAATTAATTGACTTTGGTATTATTATAAAATTAACATAATTAATAATTGTGCACTGTGTGAATTTTAATGTGTGCACTGAATGAGGAAAGTATGATTCAACCGCAAAGTTATCTAAAAGTTGCTGACAATAGTGGCGCAAAAGAAATAATGTGCATCCGAATTTTGGGTGGATCTTTTAGAAGAAGTGCAAACATCGGTGATGTGATTGTGGCTTCAGTTAAGAGTGCAAATCCAGGTGGAGCAGTAAAAAAAGGCGATGTAATTAAAGCCGTTATAGTTAGAACTAGTTATGGAATCGGCAGACCAGATGGTACACATATTAGGTTTGATGATAATGCTGCAGTTATTATTGGCGCTGAAAAACAACCAAAAGGGACAAGGATTTTTGGACCGATAGCAAGAGAATTAAGGGACAAGGATTATATGAAAATTATTTCTTTAGCACCTGAAGTTATTTGATTGTTATAAAATTAATAAAAATAAATTCAATTATTGGTAAATCTAAATTAAAGAGGAAACCGCAATGAGTTATAGAGTTAGAAAAAACGATAATGTCGTTATAATTACAGGACAAGAAAAAGGGAAAACCGGCAAGGTTATTTTTGTCGACCCAGATAAGGGATTTGTCAAAGTTGAAGGACGCAATCTTGTATCAAAACATAAAAAGCCTAGATCTGCTCAAGACCCAGGCGGGATTCATAAATTTGAAGGCAATATTCATATAAGCAATGTGCAGCTTATTTGTCCTTCATGTGATAAGGCTACTAGATTAGCGGCTAAAATTGAGGGTGATAATAAATCAAGAATTTGCAAAAAATGTGGTGCTATATTAGAATTTAAGGCTGAAAAAACTAAGAAGAAAGACAAAGAAAAAACAGTTAGAGAATCAAAAAGTAGTGATTCAAGAGTCAAACGTACAAGAAAAGTTAAAGAAGAATCTTCTGAAAATAAAGAAGAGCAAAACTAATAGGAGGTAGGCAACAATGGATGAGCTAGAAAAAAAAGAAAAAAAGCCTGCCACTAAAAAGGCAGCTACAAAAAAAGAAGAGTCAAGTGCAACTACAGCAGCTAATTCTGCAGTTAAAGCAGCAAAAGCAGCAGCTGATGCAGCAAAAGCGGCGGCAGAGGCAGCGGCAGCTGCAATGGCGGCGGCATCTGATTTAGAAAATGCAGCGATGGCAGAGGTGGCAAAACCTAAAACAACTAGAGCTAAAAAAATTATGGATGCTGAAGATAAACCTGTCAAAGAGAAGACAGCGGCAAAGCCAAAAACATCAGCTAAAGAAAAGGTTCCTGCTAAAGAAAAAGTGCCAGCTAAACCTAAAGTAGTAAAAGAGAAACCTGTTTTAACAAAAGAAGAGGCTGCAGAAAATGCTAAGAAAACTACTACAACAACTAAGGTAAAAGCCGTTGCAAAAGAAAAGGCTGCGCCTAAAGCTGTTCCTATTTCAACTGCAATAGGGGTTAAAAAACCAGCGGCTAAAAAATCTGCTGTTAAAAAAGCAGAAGAAGCGCCAAAGGCAGAAGAAATAAAGGTTGAAAAATCGATAGAGATAAAAGCAGAACCTATCATAGCTCCAAAACCAGTGTCTACTCCTGCGCAAAAAATAGTTCCTGCTCCTGTTGTGGATAAAAAACCTGCAGCAGCATCGCCTGCAGATTTATCAAAATATCCAGCAAATCGTTTAAAAACTCGCTATTCTAAAGAAATTATTCCAGCACTTTTAAAAGATAATAATTATAAAAATGTTATGCAGGTGCCTCGTTTAGAAAAAATCATTCTAAATATGCGCATGGGTGATATAAAAGATAATGCAAAGAGTATTCAATCTGCGGTTAAAGAGTTAGAGTCAATTGCGGGGCAAAAAGCAATTTTAACTAAAGCTAAAAAATCTGTTGCAAATTTCAAATTAAGAGAAAATCAGCCAGTAGGTGCTAAAGTTACTTTGCGTGGCAATAGAATGTATGAGTTCTATGATAAATTGGTGTCTATTGCGTTGCCAAGGATGCGTGACTTTAGGGGTGTTTCTGCAAAATCATTTGATGGACGTGGGAACTATGCAATGGGTATTAAAGAACAAATTGTTTTTCCTGAAATTTCATATGAGCTTGTAGAAAAAGTGAGAGGCTTTGATATAATAATCGTTACTACGGCTAATTCTGATGAGGAAGCAAAAACACTTTTGACTAAAATGGGAATGCCATTTAAAAATTAATTGTGAATCATAGAATGTGAAATATATAAGTAAATTTTAAGAAGACTAAATAATTTTAATTCACAATTCTAAATTGAATAGGAGATCAACATGGCTAAAAAAGCGATGATAAATAAGCAGCAAAGACCGCAAAAGTATAAAACTAGAGAATATACTAGATGCACAATTTGTGGAAGACCGCATGCAGTTTTAAGAAAATATGGTATTTGCAGAATATGCTTTAGAGAGCTTGCTTACGCTGGAGAAATCCCTGGCGTGAAAAAATCAAGTTGGTAAAATTTAGATTAAGGAGAATACAAAACATGAGTATGGTAGTTACTGATCCTATTGCGGATTTTTTAACAAGAATCAGAAATGCTTTGATTGCAAAGCATGATACAGTTTCTATTCCTTTTTCTAAGATCAAAAAGGCTATGGCTGATATTTTGGTTGATGAAGGATATATAGCAAACGCTGAAGAAGTTATTGATGAAAATAATCATAAAAATATTTTTATTACGCTTAAATATGGCAATAAGTATGAAAGAGTTATTAATAATCTTAAACGTATTTCAAAGCCTGGCTTAAGAATTTATTGCGGACATGAAGATTTGCCTAAAGTATTGGGTGGACTTGGTATTGCAATTGTTTCTACTTCAAAAGGCGTAATGACAGACAAAATGGCAAGAAAAGCTGCTATCGGTGGTGAAGTATTGGCATATGTGTGGTAGGAGGAGTTTTACATGTCAAGAATAGGAAGAACACCAATAACTATCCCTGCAGGCGTTAAGGTTGAATTTAAAGATGGAATTGTGACAGTAGAAGGACCTAAAGGCAAACTTTCACAGTCGATAGTTGACAAAAAAATAGATGTTAAAATAGGTGCAGGCACTGTTGATGTTGTTAGGCTTTCTGAAGCTAAGCCAACAAAAGCAAAACATGGTCTATATAGACAACTTATTAATAATATGGTTAATGGAGTTGTCACACCATATTCAAAAACTTTGATTGTAAATGGCGTAGGTTGGAAATGCAATCTTGCTGGCAATAAATTGACTATGAATGTGGGATTATCACATTCAGTTGAATTAACTGCTCCTGAAGGTGTAAGTATAGCTTGTCCTGATGCTACTACTATTATAGTTAGCGGAATCTCAAAAGAGCTTGTGGGTCAAGTGGCGGCTACTATCAAATCAAAAAGACCTGTTGAACCATACCACTTGTATGGTATTAGATATTCTACTGAGAAGCTAATTAAGAAAGAAGGCAAGACAGGGGGTAAATAAACATGATTGCTAAACCAAATAAAAATGAAATCAGAAAAAACAGGCATCTTAGAATAAGGACCAATTTAAGCGGGACTACAGATAGACCTAGATTAAGTATTTATAGAAGTACTAGCCACATCTATGCGCAAATCATTGATGATTCTAAAGGTATTACTTTAGTTTCATGCTCAACAATTGCTAAGGGTATTAATGTGAAAGGATTAACAAAGGCAGATGCTGCAAAGAAAGTAGGTCAAGAAGTGGCAGTTAAAGCAAAAAAAGAGGGTATAAAAAAAGTTGTTTATGATAGAGGCGGATATCTTTATACAGGCAGAGTGAAAGCTTTAGCTGACGGTGCTAGAGACGGCGGATTAGATTTTTAATTAGAATAATCATAGTATATTTATATCAATACTATACAAAATTTCAATAATTATGCATTATGCGTTTATAAAGAGGTTTTTATGTCAGAAGAGATTAAAAATGACAATAATATAGAAGCGGCAAATACTGAAGTTGTGTCTGCTGTGCCTAATTCTGCTCCTAGAGGACCTAGGGGTGGTGGTCGTAGCGATAATAATCGAGGCGGCGGCGACAGAAAAGGCGGCGGCAAACCTAGAGGTGGTCGTGAGCAAAGAGAAGAAAAAGTTGATGACGGCATTAAAACCAAGTTAGTTGCTGTTAATCGTGTCACAAAAGTTGTTAAAGGTGGTCGTAATATGCGTTTTTCTGCGCTTGTTGTTGCGGGTGACTCAAATGGCAGAGTGGGCGTTGGCGGTGGGAAAGCAGCTGAAGTGCCTGAAGCAGTAAGAAAAGCTGAGGCGGCTGCAAGGCGTAGTATGATAAAAATTGCTTTAAATGATATCACTATCCCTCATGAAAATATCGGTAAGTTTGGTACAAGTGCTGTTTTGTTAAAGCCTGCTCCAGAGGGTAGCGGAATCAAAGCAGGTGCTAGTGTGCGTGCAGTTGTTGAGCTTGCTGGCATTAAAAATATTACTACTAAAATGTATGGTTCAAGAAATCCTATCAATGCGGTTAAGGCAACATTTAAAGGTTTAACTGAAATTAGAAGTCCAGAACATATTGCAAGATTGCGTGGTAAAACTGTTGAAGAAATTCTTAACTAAGGAGAGAGATAGCAAAAATGTCAAAGAAAAATGAATCAAAAAAATTGCAGCTTAAATTAGTTAGATCTATTAATGGCTGCATAGATAAGCAAGTCAAAACTATTCAAGCTCTTGGTTTGTCAAAAATTAACTCAATAGCTGTGCACAATGATAATGATGCTATTAGAGGGATGATTTTTGTTGTCAAGCACTTAATCGAGGTTACACCACTTTAATTTGTGGCTTTTAGAACATAATAGGAGATTACCTATGAAAATGGGAACATTAGCACCTGCACCAGGTGCAAGAGTAAAAAGAAAAAGACTAGGCAGAGGTATTGGTTCTGGTTTAGGCAAAACTTCTGGTAAAGGACATAAAGGTCAATGGGCTAGAAGCGGCGGCGGTGTTAAGCCAGGCTTTGAAGGCGGACAGTTTCCTCTTTATCGCAGAATGCCTAAAAGTGGTTTTGATAATCCTTTCACAAAAATTTATGCGGTTGTTAACTTATCAAGTTTAGAAGTTTTTAATAATGGTGACACTGTAGACATGCAGGCTTTATTAGATAAAGGCATCATTAGAAAGTCTGAAAAATATGGTCTTAAAATTTTAGCAGACGGTGAGTTTACTAAAAAATTGACCGTCAAAGCAAATAAATTTACTAAAAATGCAATTGAAAAAATTGAAAAACTTGGTGGTAAAACAGAAGTTATTTCTTAACTATTAATTCAAATTTATAGTTTATAATTTCGGAGAGATAAATGTTACAGACATTAAAAACAGCAGTAAAAAATAAAGAAATCAGGAATAAGTTATTGCTTACTCTTGCTCTTTTATTTGCTTTTCGCTTGGGAGGTTGGATACCTGTTCCTGGTGTTGATTTGGCTGCAATGGGTTATGCTATGGATGGCAACACACTTTTTGAATTGCTTTCAGCCATAGGCGGTCAAGCACTATCAAACGGAGCACTCTTAGCAATTGGTATCTCTCCTTATATTAATGCGTCCATCATCACTCAATTATTGACTGTTGCTATTCCTAAATTAGAACAATGGTCAAGACAGGGCGAAGAGGGTCGTAAAAAAATTGAAAAAGTTACTAGATGGTTGACATTGTTTTTAGCTGCAGCACAAGCATTCGGAATTGTTATGAGTTGGAATAATGCAAATGTCTTAGTGCCTATCTTTGGTGCTGAAAGCACTGTTTGGGTGGCTGTAATTGTTGCGTTTATATTAATTGCAGGTGCGATGTTTACTATGTGGCTGGGCGAACGTATTACTGAAATTGGTATCGGCAATGGCATGTCATTATTAATTTTTGTAGGTATCGTAGCATCAGCCGGTCTTGCGATTTGGGGTACGGTTGCTGGTATGGCAGGTTTGGGTGATGATGTGGCTTTAACTTATGTGTGGCGTTTATTAATGTTCTTCTTATTTGTTATTATTATATTCTTTCTTATTGTTTTTGTGGACGGCGCAGAGCGTAAAATTCCTGTGCAGTATGCTAAGCAGGTTAAAGGCAATAAAGTATATGGCGGACAAAGTACACATATTCCTATTAAAGTAAATGCAAACGGTGTACTTCCTATCATATTTGCTACTGCACTTGTTACTTTTCCAATGATTATTACTCAATTTATTGCAAGCTTTCAGCCGCCTCCTGTAGAGGGTGAGCAAGCAGGCGCATTAATTAGATTTAGTGCTTGGTGGCAGCGTTGGGTTAGTCCAAACCCAGGAAATCCTTGGGGAGCGGTGATTTATTTTACTTTCATGGGGTTACTCATCTTAGGATTCAGTTATTTTTATGCACAGATTCAGTTTAAACCTGATGAAGTTGCAAGAAATCTTCAACAGCATGGCGGCACAATTACGGGTATTAGACCAGGCAAACCTACTGAAGAATATTTAAGAAAAATATCAAAAAGACTGACATTGTTTGGCGCAATATTCTTAATGTTTGTTGCAATAGTTCCATCAATTATTATGTCTCAGGTATTTCCAGGTCAACAAGGATTGGTCAATGCATTTTCTGCAACAGGTATGCTTATCGTAGTATCAGTTGCGCTTGAAATCAGAACGCAATTAGAGAGTCAAATGATGATGAAGCACTATAAAGGGTTTTTAAAATAATGTATATAGTCCTATTAGGGGCGCCTGGCAGTGGCAAGGGCACCCAGGCGGAAAAAATTAGAGATTTTTATAAAATACCGCATATATCAACTGGCGATATTTTTAGGCAAGAGATTAAGAAAGATCCTCAAGGTGCCAAACAAATAGCAGATTTAATCAATATAGGACATCTAGCACCTGATGAGATTGTTATTAAGTTAGTCAAAGATAGATTGCTGCAAGATGACTGCAAAAGCGGGGCTCTTTTAGATGGGTTTCCTAGGACGATTAGTCAAGCAGAATCTATGGATGAATATTCTTTAGTTTTCAAGCAAAAAGTTGTAGTAATCAATTTAAGTGTACCAAGAGAGTTATTAATTAGGAGAGTATTAGGCAGGCGTGTGTGTGTAGATTGCTCTAAAAATTATAGTTTTGATAGCTATGCTTCACTTGATGAACTTGCTCAAAAATTATGTGACTGTGGCGGAAAGCTATATAATAGAGAAGATGATAATGCGGATATTTTTAAAACAAGACTAGAGGTTTATGATGAGTGGACTGCGCACTTGATTGAGTATTATTCTAATAGCGGAAATCTTATTATAATTGATGGGTCAGAGGATACTGAAATAGTATTTGAAAACATCAAAGCTGAGTTAGCCAAATTAAAAAAAAATGATTAGTATTAAAAATGATAAAGACATAGAGAAAATGGCCAAAGCAGGCAGTATTGTATCAGAGGCACTTAAATTGATGGAGAGCATGATTAAAGTAGGTATAAGCACGATGCAGCTAAATGATGAGGCAGAAAAGTTTATTCTATCTAAGGGGGCTATTCCATCATTTAAAAACTACAATGGATATAAATTTGCCAGTTGTATGTCAGTAGATGATGTAGTAGTGCATGGGTTTCCATCAAATAGATTGCTTGAAGAAGGAGAAATATTAAGCATAGATATTGGTGCAAAGATATTAGGCTTTCATGCGGATGCAGCAAGAACATTTGCGGTTGGAAAAATTTCTCGGCAAAAGCAGCGATTGATTGATGTGACAAAACAGAGTTTTTTTGAAGGGTTAAAAGAATGCAAAGAAGGAGCTAGATTGGGTGATATGGCATTTGCAATTCAACATTATGTTGAAAGCCATGGATTTAGTGTTGTGAGGAGTATGTGTGGGCATGGTATCGGCAAAAAATTGCATGAAGATCCACAGGTTCTTAACTATGGTCAAAAAAATACAGGCATCAAACTTAAAAATGGATATGCGCTAGCAATAGAGCCTATGGTTAATCTTGGTGAGCATGAAGTTTATACAGACATAGATGGCTGGGCATGCAGGACAAAGGATGGATTGCCATCAGCACATTATGAAAATACGGTGATTGTCACCAAAGATGCTCCAATAATCTTAACAATATGAAACAAGTATTTAAAAAAGGTGATATAGTTGCATCAATGGCTGGGCATGATGAGGGAAGAATTTATATAGTGGTAGAGTATGCCCAAACTGATTTTGTTTATTTGGCAGATGGCAGGTATCGGACATTAAAAAATAAAAAGCTTAAAAGAAATAAACATTTAAAATATTTAAGCACTATAGATTTACCAGACAAATTAAAAGAAACGGATATAAAATTAGCAATTAAAAACTACATTAAGGGGATTTAGAGCATGCCAAAATCTGATATGATAGAAGCTGAAGGAGTGGTTGTTGAATCACTAAGAGGCTCTGAGTTTAAGGTTAAGCTTACAAATGGGCATATAGTTCATTGTACAATCTCAGGCAAAATGAGAGTAAATTATATTCGCATACTTGAAGGAGATTCAGTCAAGATTGAAATGTCGCCTTATGACATAACAAAGGGCAGAATCACATACAGAAACAAGCATTAGGAGGCTAAAATTTATGAAAGTAAGAACATCAGTTAAACCTATGTGCGATAAGTGCAAGGTAATTAGACGTCACGGAAAAGTTATGGTTATTTGTGCTAAATATCCAAACCACAAACAAAGACAAGGTTAAAGGAGTAAAAAAACATGGCTCGTATAGCAGGAATAGATTTACCTAGAGAAAAAAGAGTAGAGGTTGCACTGACATATATTTATGGTATTGGGCGACCTATGTCTAATAAAATTTTGGCTGCAACAAGTGTGGACAAAAATATTAGAGTTAAAGATTTGACTGAAAATCAAACTAATGACTTAAGGTCTTATATTGAAAAAAATCTTAAAGTTGAGGGTGACTTAACTAGAGAGATTGCTTTAAATATCAAGCGTTTGTCTGAAATCGGGTGCTATAGAGGCGTTAGACATAGAAAAGGCTTGCCTGTGCGTGGTCAAAATACTAAGCAAAATGCAAGGACTAGAAAAGGACCTAAGCGTGCAGTAGGCAGAGCTAAAAAGAAATAATTTTAAATTATAACATTATTGACAATTATATTTATCAAGGCTTGGAAAATTCTAATTATAGTTTATCTAATTTTTAAATTATCTAACCTTAATTCTTAAATTAAACAGGAGTTATTATGGCAACAGCAAAAGCAAAGGCATCAACTAAAACAAAAGTCAAAAAACGTATTACCAAAAATATTGATAAAGGGCAGCTTCATATCCAATCATCTTTTAATAATACAATTATTACTTTCACTGACCAGCAGGGCAATGCAATTTCTGCTTGCAGCGCAGGTGCACTTGGGTTTAGAGGTGCTAGAAAAAGTACTCCATTTGCTGCTCAGCAAGCATGTGAAAAAGCGGCTTTGATAGCAAAAGATGCAGGACTTAGAAGCGTTGATGTTTTTGTAAAAGGTCCAGGGAATGGCAGAGAATCATCAATCCGTGCTTTAGATGTAGTCGGCATTGGTGTCACTTCAATTACAGATGTTTCGCCTATTCCGCATAATGGTTGCAGACCGCCAAAGAAAAGAAGGGTATAATGAATCATAATACACTAGAGTTTTATAATATACAATTTAAAGTGGTTGCTGGTAGTGTATGTGTATTAGTTTTATATCATAAGTTTTAAGTGTGTAAAATCATAGAAAATAATTTTTTATTAATAAAATGAAACCATCAATAATTATGCATTGTACATTTAGTACTGTGCATTGAATCAGGAGATATACATGGCAAGAAATATGGACAACAGCTGCCGTCAGTGCAGGCGTGAAGGCGCAAAATTATTTTTGAAGGGTGATCGTTGCACTTCTAAAAAATGTGCTATCGACAAAAGACCTACTCCTCCAGGTCAACATGGTATGGCAAGAAAAAAACATTCTGAATATTCTATTCAGTTGCGTGAAAAACAAAAAACTAAGCGCATGTATGGTTTGTTGGAAAAGCAATTTAGGGCTTATTATGAAAAAGCTAAACGTATGAAAGGTGTTACTGGTGAAAACATGCTTATTTTAATAGAGCGTCGTTTAGATAATGTTGTATACCGTATGGGTATTGGTGCTTCAAGAAATATGTCTCGTCAAATTGTTAATCATGGACATATCACTGTTAATGATAAACTTGTAGATATAGCAAGCTATAAAGTTAAACCAGGCGATATTATATCTATTAAAGAATCTAAGCGAGGCAATGAATTATTTAAAGAACTTAAAGGTGCTAAGATTGTTATGCCAAAGTGGGTGACTTTTGATACTGAAACATTTGTTGGCAAAATTATTGAGAATCCTAAGCGTGAAGACATAGACCTTAACATAAGAGAGCAGTTGATTGTTGAAAGATACAGCAAATAACATTGAACATTGAAAAATTTGAGATTGTGATTGAGTGATTTGAAAATTATAAACTAGGATATGACATTAAATTGCGACTTAAAAGTTTATAATTGTTGGATGAATTTATTAATTTTGAATTTTCAATTAAACAAAAAATTCCCCTAGGAGACATATTAATATATGATGGAAATTGAAAGACCGAAAATTACGCTAGAGGAAAGCGCTGACTTTAGAACTGGAAGGTTTATTGTAGAGCCGCTTGAAAGAGGATATGGTACAACTTTAGGCAACTCTATTAGAAGGGTGCTATTGTCAGCATTGCCAGGGGCTGCTGTGATAGGTGTGCAAATTGAGGGTGTTGATCATGAATTTAGCACCATTAAGGGTATTAGAGAAGATGTTGCTGAAATCATATTAAATTTAAAAGAACTTAATTTAAAGGCTAACTACTCTGATAAATCACTCAAAAAAACTATTAGGATAGAAAAAAATACTCCAGGGATTGTTACGGCAGCTGATATAGATCTTGATCCTGAAGTAGATGTTTTAAATCCTGATTTGTATATTTGTACGATGGATGCTAACAGCAAACTAAATATGGAAATGACTGTAGCACGAGGCAGAGGTTATGTTGTAGCAGAACACAATAAAGATGCATCAAAACCTATTGGGTTTATCGCTATCGATTCAAGGTTTACTCCTGTTAAGGCGGCTAGCTATAGTGTTGAGGCAACAAGGGTTGGGCAAAATATTGATTATGATAGGCTTATTATCGATGTTAAAACAGACGGGTCACTATCTGCAAAAGATACATTATCACTTGCAGCGAGATCAATTGAAGATCATATTAGATTATTTGTTGGTTTATCGAGTACTATTTCTGAGATGGATATTTTGATTAATCGTGAAGAGGGTGAGCAGCAACGTATTTTAGAAATGAAAATTGAGGATATGGATTTATCTGTCAGAAGCTATAACTGTTTAAAGCGTGCAAACATCAATACTGTTGAAGATTTGATTATGCGCAGTGAAGACGATATGCTTAAAGTTAGAAATTTAGGAAGAAAGTCGCTTGATGAGGTTATTAATAAATTGCGTGGATATGGTTTGGATTTATCTAAAGGTGAAGAATAAGAAACAATGCAAATACACAATTCATTGGTATTGATGGTTGGTGTTTGTAAAGAATGACAAATTAAATTTATGTGATTTCTAGCATTAAAAGATTTGTATTGTATAGTTTTTCTAGCAACATTGTTAGTAGATTACATTAATTGTGCATTATGCTATTTATGCATTATGTATTGGAGAAAATATCATGGAACAAAGAAAATTAGGCAAACCAACCGACCAAAGAATGGCGGTGTTAAAAAACCAAGTTACTAACCTTTTATGGCATGGAAAAATTGAGACTACTTTGCATCATGCAAAAGAAGTTTCAAGGCTTGCTGATAAAATTTTGACTAAAGCCATTGCAACATATTTGGATGTTGAAAAGAAAGTGGTTACAAGAAAAAATTCAAAAGGTAAAGATATTCAACTTGAAATTGTAAACGATGGGTCTAAAAAATTGGCTGCAAGGCGTGCCATATTAGGCAAGGTTTATAATGTTCCTGAGTTGCAAGCTGAAGGTGAGTCTAATGCAGCGTTTAGAATCAGAACAGGACATATTAAATATCCTATTATTGAAAAGATTTTTAATGAACTGGCGCCTAAATATGATCAAAGGGCAAAAACTGTCGCTAACGGAAACTATGGCGGATATACTAGAGTCTTAAAATTAGGTCCTAGACGTGGTGATGCGGCAGAGATGGCTATGATAGAGTTAGTATAGTTTTTTGTTGTAAATGAATAACATTAAGTAAGGTAAGAACAAATTGTTCTTGCCTTTTTTTATAGTATATGAAAAAATGCTGTGTGAATTGTATAAGCGAACTCAAAAAAGGGGCGTCAAAGCAAGACGCCCGAAGTGGCGTAAGCTACCTTTTTTATAGTATAAGAAAAATCGTCTATGAGAAATGTATAAGCTAACTCAAAAAAGCCGAACCTCTAAGTGAGGGAAGTGGGCTTTAGTCCACCGGTTTTATGCATTAAAAAACACTTTTTAGATTACGGGGTGAATGAAGATGGTTTCTAACAACAAGAAAAAGGATACCTATGCAAGTTGTCTGCTAGCTATTATGATGTGAGAGGTCAAGATTGTTTTGGATGATATACTTGGTGCGAAACATAATAGATAAGATGAAATTCTTACAGAATGACAAAAGATCTAAATGGTATAGCAGGCACATTTAATAGACCAATTTAAATTTATATTATCTAGATTTAGGGGGTTTATCTTTATTTCTAGTGTGTTGCGATATGTATCCCTCTTAAAAACTTTCTTATGCCTAAAGAACTCTTTTGTTCTATCAATGGATGTTTATAATGATATTTGAAAAAATTTAAATATATGAAAGGTAGTACATATACAAAAATATCCATCAAAATATCCATCATATTTGACTTGACAATCATATAATATAATTGATATAATGCCTAATAATCATTTAGTAAATATACTTAATTTATAGATGTTGTATAATCGGTATCTTGCTTATTGCCTATTATTTTAAGAAAGAGAGGTGAAAAATTATGAAAAAAATTGTTGAAAAATTGAGCATAATCGTGGCAATTATTTTTGCAATTAGCATGTTTAGTGTTTTTAATTTAATTTTAACTGCATGCACATTTGGACCCAATAATACTGTTCCTGATTTAGTTAGACCAAACATACCTAGGCAAAGCAGCACTCTTAATCAAAGCCAGGCACATAATATTATAGATGATTGGCTAGAGTTTGCTAATAGCAACAATGTGCCTGCTTTTTCGATGAATTCAAGGTTTGAGACCAGTGAAATATGGTATAGCGGAAACTCTCGCAGAGAGGAAAGAATTACTAGACATACAACTGTCCTTTCTGACGGAATAAATTTTTTGTTAACTAGAGACGCAGAAGAATTATTTAATGGGGATTCTGCTGGGGGCTCTTTTAGGATGTATAGATATAATGGCGAGATATTTCATCAAATCAGAGAAGACGGCAGTTTAACATATTCTAGATTTGTTGTATTTAGTGATGATGAACTTAGATTAGTGGATATACTTGGCTATGAAGCTAATGCTATGTTAGGTATTAGCAATCTTTCGGCTGCTAGACATGGTAATTATGCTAGAATAATATATAGAATTTATGATAATGGTCAATTCGTGGGCGAATTAGAGATGATTTTTGATAGTCAAGATAGATTAATTTGGTTGGGTGCAAGTGTCAAGCATGAGTCAGGGCGTGATAGGTTGTCTGGAGAATTTCATACAAGAATTATTTGGGGGACCACTAGTGTTCCTAGACCAAATATTAATTTGTTTAATAGACCTAATGCAGATAATATAAGGATTGATGTATCACATATTTGGTGGATTAATTGGGTAAATTTGGAGTCGCATATATTTTATGATATTGGGGATGTAGTTAGGTTTGATGGTAATAATTCACATTGGTCATGGGGAGCTTTTGTTATTGAAGTACCTGAAAAATATATTGATTATATACAGGTTTTAAATGGCGGCGGCAATTGGGCAGGAATTAAATTTTTGAGAGTGGGATATTTGAGCTTTATTATTAGGAGTCTAGCTAATTCTAGTGTGTATGAAGTAATTACTGTGTATGTTGTTAATTATGGTTGGTGGTGGCAATGAAAGAAACACAATATGAAAGGACAAATTTATTGATTGGAGAAGCAGCTGTTGAGGTGCTGAAAAAATCTAAGGTAGCAGTTTTTGGATTAGGCGGAGTGGGTGGAATGGTGGTAGAAAGTTTAGCTAGAATCGGGGTGGGAGAATTTTTGCTTATTGATGGTGATGTGGTGTCTTTGTCAAATTTAAACAGACAAGTGATAGCAACGCAAAATAATGTAGGAAGAAAAAAAACAGGGGTTATGCGTGAGCGAGTGCTGTCCATCAATCCCAATATAAAGGTTGATATTTTAGACATTTTTGTGCTAGAAGAAAATATCGATACGATAGATTTATCTAGCATGAATTATGTGGTGGATGCTATTGATACTATTACTTCTAAATTGGCAATTGCGGCAAAATGTTTTAAAGAAAATATTAATTTAATATCCAGCATGGGTGCAGGCAATAGGACAAGCATGGATTTTAAAGTGAGTGATATTTTTGAAAGCAGTATTTGTCCAATTGCAAAGCTAATGAGAAGGAGACTAAGACAGCGTGGTGTTGATAAATTGAAAGTGGTTTATTCATTAGAAGTACCAAAAGGTCATTTTAATGAATATGATAATGATAATAGTAGTGATGGAGATGCATTAGATTGCCGCTTAATAGGTGATGTTGATACTAAAATTTTGGATGGCAAAAGAAAACGAGTGAGAAAAACTATCGGGTCTATTCCGTTTGCACCTATGTGCGCAGGTTTATATTTAGCGAGTGAAGTAGTCAAAGATTTGATAAAATAAGATGTGTAATAAAGAAGAGATTCTTACAGAATGACAAATTTGAATTTTTAGAATAGCAGCGGTTGTTTGTTTAGAATTTAATCTTGTCATTCTGTAAGAATCTCTTCTTTATAAAATGAAATATTAAAAAAGGAGAACAATCTAATGAAAATAACTGCAAAAAAGATTTTATGCATGGGGCTAGTAGCGACAATGTTTTTCTCAATAATAGCAATAAGCGGATGTGGCGGTGGAGAAGGGGATATTTCTAACGGGAAGTATATTTTTCAAACAATATCGTTTGGCAATGTTGTTATTGATGAAGATGATACTCTAGAAACTATCAAAGAAAAGCTGCAAGTAGAGTTTCCACATTTAGAATGGAATGTCATCTCACATTTTAGCAACATAACAAACTTAGAGATTGATGCTAATATAATTTATAATAAGATATTTGGAAGTAGACGCCTAAATTATATTCAAATCACTGGTGACAGATTAAATATTTCTGTGAATGGTGATGTATCAGGAAGTATCGGCGGAGTTAATAATCGTAGATACAGACTTAGTGAGAATAATAACTTAGAATTTAGAATCAGGGGCAATTATAATGATAATTTTAGAAATCAGTGGAGGAGTACTGGGCTTGAATATGAAGATAATGTGATTTTTCACACTGAAAGAATCTTTAGGCACATAGGCACAACTGTGGATTTCAACCCACGATACAGATTAAACTATAGAATTATCAATTAATATTTTTAATTATGATATTCAAGACAATTGAATAAATGTACATGTGACAAATTTAGGGTAGATAGATTTTTTGGTTATACTTTTGAAGGTGTTTCTTTAAATTGGATGTTTCATGAATTTGCCGGTTGGTTTATTTTTGATATAGACAGCGTACAATTTGATTAATTTGGACTTCCTTTGAGATTCATTTTACTCTCTTTGACTTGCTAATTCATTATGTATATGTCATATTTGTTGTCCTGCTTTAGAGAATTTAAATTATTCTGCAAATATTACAATATAAAACACCACATAATACTATATATGGTTTATAAATGCATTTTAAAGCCTACTATTGGTAGTTTTTTAAAAAAAGTTAAAAAAAGTTTGATTTTTTTTAGCGAAAATGATTGACAAACAATATCGATTTTTGTTATAATCAACTAGTTTTGTGTATTTATACATATATGTGCTATTACTAGGACAAGAATCAACCGCTAAAATAAAAAACAAGGGGTAGATTAATGAAAAAGAGGAGTATTTTAAAAGCATTTTTTATACTGGCAATTCTATTAAGTGTTGCGCTGAGTGCTTTTTCTATGACCGCATGTACAGCTGGGGATAATGTTGATCCAGAAGATCCAAATATTCATCAAGTTTTCTTTTTAGCTAATGGAGGACGCTTTGGCGGCGGCTCATATGAGCAAATTTTGTTATTTAGAGACAGGGCAGGCGGCGGCAGAATTGCAGGCGGTCATGTTTCTGTGCCTATTCGTCGTGGATACAGCTTTAATGGTTGGTTTGAAATTGATCAAGAGCATGTAAGTGAAGTAGAGATTGAAAGAGTAACCAATACTATTGATGTGCCAGGTGGTGATCCAATTGTACATACTGTTAAAGAGAGATTTTTCTATGTTCAAGGGCATAACTACTCTGAGTCTGGACAACATCCTTTGACTTTTGCTGATTTAGGCAGAGAAGTTGCTTTAGATGATTATGGAAATAGGTTATATATAGAAGATGCTGATGGCAATATAATGCAGCATCCTGATGAAAATCTGTTTTTATTTAAAACTGGTACAGTGTGGAATTTTGATTTAGATGAAATAAATGTTTCAGGCTATCAAGTTGACGAAGATGACAATCAAATAACTGATACTAATGGCAACCCTGTTTGGCTTGAGCCGCGTACAATTTTTATTGCATTATGGCAACCAATAAGGACGTTTGTTATACTGCCAACTCACACACAAGTTTATAGAGATTTAGACCCAAATAATTTTGATCCAGATAGTGAAAATAATTATGATGCTGTAATTGCAGCACTGACAGACCCGCAAGCTAGAAATGCATTAAGGCGCAGAAATGTTAGAATGGACGGCTCTTTATCAAGACGTTCTTTAGAGATGATTGCCTATAATCGTCCTGGTTTTCAAATAGCAGGTTTTTATGCTGATTCTCAGTTCAGGACTCCGCTTGCTTTTAATGCTGCAGGAATTCATATGCCTTTGATGCAATTTATTCAAGATGAAGAGGGCAATGATACTGAGGTTATGACTACTGTTGTAGTGTTTGTGCGCCATATTGATGCAAACTTTTTGATAATTGACAGTATACATGGTCTTCAGCCTACGCCTGGATCATTTCACCTTATTCCAATAGCAGGAAGAAATCCTTATTTTACTTCTGATATTGATTTAGGTGGGGCAGTTTTAAATATCCCGCAAAATTTTAATGGTGTAATTAGGGGAAACAGACGTACAATATCAAATTTTGTAGTCAATGTAGAAATGCAAGCAGCAACACCACAAAATTTTCAAGATAATCAGGGCAATGTTTTGCCGGCAGTTCATGGCGGTTTATTTAATCAATTAGGAGCTGCTGCTCATATTACTGATATTACTTTTGATAATTTCATTATAAACTTTATTCATACAGACACACATATCCCTACAGATACACGTGGTCCTACGCCAAGTATATTTAGACCAAATGATGGTCCTTATTTAGGGTCATATCATCCAGAGCGCAGACAAGTAATAAACGTATTTGCAGCCTCTGTTGCTGCTGGTACTAGGGCGAGAAATGTGACTATGAACTTTGGCTGGAGAGAGCAGCGTTTTGTCGGAACAGGCACGTCAAGAAGCTGGTTTGGATTTGGCTGGGAGGGCAGAAACTCTTATGGAGAAGTAGATGTTCAGTATATTTATGATCAAATTGTAGGGATGAACCCTGATCATGATGATGATTGTGGTTGTGATGACCCGGATTGTCGTGATAGATTTATTTGGGCTGCACGACCAGATTCTTCTAAAGCAGTCGGTCAAAGTCAAATAACAGGACTTAGACAGTTTGATTTGCCGGACTATAGATTTAGAACAGATGAAAATAACAATCCATATTTTTTAGAGTTTGCGCAGGTCGGAGATAATTTCGGGGATTATTTTTATAATGTTGCAGTTTTAAATTCTCAAGGTGAAATTGAAGAGCAAACAGTCCTTGGCTTATATGGCGGCAGTGACAACACATTAAATTTAAGAGCAAATAATTTAGGCAACATGCAGCCATCAGAAGAGCCTTTATATTTTGGCAGAACAATAACCACGGGTATGGATTTATCTATATTTAATTATGAATTTGAAGGATATGATTTAGGTTTATTTAATCACGAAAGGTTTATTGGTTGGTTTATAATTGAGCAAGCAGATATTTTAGCAATTTCTGATAATAGAGTTGAGCCAAGCGATTTTGAATTATTTTGGGAAGGTGCTGCATCTCATCAATTGCAGGGCGGTCCAAGAAGAGGAAGAATGGCTAATTATATTGCGGGCGAGGATGAAAATGGAATAACCTTTAATCTTGCATCAGCTGATTTAAATGGTTTATTTGTTGTTCCGATGTGGAGAGTTTAAGATAATCATTATTGTTTTTCCGACAAGAAATTGTCGTTTATATACAAAAATCAAGTATTTTAAAAAATTAGGGAGAGAGAAAAAATGAAAAAATTTGCAAAAATTATTACAATTACTATGGCTATTATTATGGCTTTTAGTATGTTTACAGTGTTTGCAGGCTCTGCTTGTATAAATGATGACGATGATGAAGAACCAGAAATCATTAGACGCACTGTTACTTTTTTAAACTATGATGGCGAGGTTTTTACAACAGTTACTGTTAATAACAACACTACTGTTACTCAACCTGCTGTAAATCCAACAAGAGATGAGTATGCATTCTCTTATTGGAGATTGTATGGCACTACAACACAATTTAGCTTTGATACTGCAATAACGGCTGATACCACACTTGTTGCTCATTTTATACCTGAGTCTAATGCCATAACTATTACTTTCTTTGAATCAATAGGTGGCAGAATTATATCACAAACTTCAATTGAAAGAGGCGACACAATACTTGAACCTTCTGATCCTGAATTATCAGGTCACAACTTTTTGGGTTGGTATACTTTGGTGGGCAGCACAAGAGGTGATAGATTTGTATTTGGGCAGCCGTCTGTAGACGATGTTAATATAGTTGCACATTGGGAATTAGATGTTCCTGATGCGTCTGGTGCATTAAGAATGGATAGTTTTAATTTTGACATGGTTTTCCATCCTTTCTTTGCTACATCAATGGCGGATGGTGCTGTTGCAGGTCAAACTCAAGTCAGCTTGATTACGGCTAATAGGGATGGTGATCCGGTAGCCGGTGATGACTTGCCTACAGTTGCAAGAGATTTTAGGCAAAGAGTATTTGTTAGAGGTGTTGAAGACCCTAATCTTGTTTTATTCAATGCACTTACTCCTCAAGAGAGAAGAGATGAGAATATTGTTCAAACTCATTATGAGTTTTTGATTAAAAACGGTATTCGTTTTTCTGATGGCACACCACTTACTATTCAAGATGTTTTATTCAATATGTATGTTTATTTAGATGCTGTTTATACTGGTTCTAATACTATGAATTCAACGGCAATCCTTGGATTAAACCAATGGAGAACGCAAGATCCTTATATGGCTGGCGGTCATGCTGCATATATTGCGTGGAGAAGACAGTTTGAAAATCTTGCACTTATTAGAAGAAACGATTTAGAAAACTTTTGGCATCCTACTCCTATTTCTAGAAGAAACTTTAGATTAGGTACGGCTAGTCAAGGCACAGCTAGAGAACGTCGTATTATTGATGATGCGCATGATATAAGAGCTGGCTTTTGGCAAGATTTAGCAAATAATTGGACTCAAGCAGCAGCAACAAACTTTCATCCTGTTCACGGACAATTTGCTGATGAGCAATGGTTTCAAAATTCAAATAGAAATCAACCGCATTTTGGTTTTACTGAGCCTTGGCAAGTATTTTTAAATTGGTTTAATATGATTAGCATCCATAGAGGCGGAGATGGTCAAATCGACTGGCTAGGTCATCCTGTTACGACATTAAGTCCTGATGGTCCATTTAATTTTGGTCCTACAAGAAACTTTATCGGCAGTATGCCTACTTTGGAAAATTCTGGGCAATATCTTTATCGTTATCAAATTATAAATGGCAGACCAGAACCTATTTTTGCTGCACGTCATCAGGTTACCGGCGATCCTATTTTACCTGTTCCTGCTACTCCTGGTACATTTGAGGCTACTCGTGTATATACTACTACAACAGATGAAGTTACTGGGGCGTCAATTACTACTCTTACTGCTGTAAGAACAAATGAGGGAGTTGATTTAGCTATTCCTGTTATTAGGTCTGGTTTATATACAATCACACATGTTTATAATGCTTGGTTAGGATTGTTAGATTCTGAAGAAATCGGCAGGACTACTAGATTCCCAGAAACTGCTGCTACTCCTAACTTGGCTGGCAGATATGATGCACCTACAACAGATTGGCATGTAAATCCTGAAACATTAGAAATTGATTTTGATGCTGGATTTAACGGAAACAGATTGCGTTTATATGGTTTGACTGATGCTGCTAATCCGCAAATTACTCCAGCAAGCAGAATAAATACTTCTAGATATTTGATGGCAAGAATGATTGATGATACTAATTTAACTGGTACTCAGATAAGCAATGAAATGGGTTTCTCATATGGTACAGTTAGAGCAAGAATTTTTTCAATTGCAGCGTCGTGGGGAGTTGGAGGCAGATTGCTTCAAGATTGGACATCTGAGGAGATAACTAACCGTATTGAAGAACAAGCAGGTGATGCAATAAATCGCCCTGTGCCAACAATTGAAGGAATCACTGTAACAGAAACTAGAGATTTTACTGGTCGTATGAGCGGGCATAGAGATTTAGGTCAATATCATCATGTGTTAAATGTTAGGATAGGCGGTATTGATCCTGCTGCTATTTGGAGAGTGACACCAACTGTTGCGCCGATGCATTATTATTCAAACCCAACAGCGCCAGGAAGAAGCCAATTCCATGATCCAATGACAGGGTATAGAGGCTTTAATATGCCAGGCGTATCTTTTAACAATGTGCCAGTAGACAATACGGCACGTCCTTGGATATCAAGTTATAATCCTAATATACCAAGCAGCCCAGGATTTATTCCGGGGAATAGAGCTTTCTTTAGCCAGGTTTTCCAAGCTACTGAGGTGCAAAGATTACCGATGGGTGCTGGTGCTTTTATGGCAACAAATAGACAAAGTGAAAGAAATAGATCAAATGTAGATACTACTGTCACTCATGATCAGTTTTTTGAAAATAATGTGGTTAGATTTATTTATAATGATTATTTTCATACTACAGGTGAGTTTATGCATAATCCGTTGACTAGATATCTATCTTATCATGTTATGCCGCCTCATCAAGTTATTAGTGCACTTGCAGCGGGAACTATCAACTTTGGCGGACCTTCTGCAACACAGTCAAATATCAATGTAATAAATGATACGCCTAATGTTGAGTATGCTTTGGTTAGAAATAGAGGTTATGGTTATGTTGGTATAAATGCATCAAGAGTAAGATGTATTTATGCAAGGCGTGCAATTATGTATGCGATGAATCCTAATCTTACGATAGAATATTTTGGTCGTGATTTATCTGAAATCATTAATAGACCTATGTCAAGAGAGTCATGGGCTTATCCTGAAGGTGCAACACCATGGTATGAGTGGAGAAATGAGGCTCAAGTTATTCAAGATGTTAGAAACTTGTTAAATAATGCAGGATTTGCTGGAGGCTCTGACGGTGTTTTAACTAGAAACTGTCCTGACCGTGGTGAAATAAGATTATCTTTTACTTTCACTATTGCTGGTGCTGAACAAGATCACCCTGCTTGGGATATGTTTATTCAGGCGGCTAGAATCCTTAATAGAATATCTGTAAATGGCGGCAACTTTGATATTCAAGTTACTACAAATCCTGCCGCACTTGCAGCAATTTCAGCTGGTACACTTGATGTGTGGGCAGCTGCATGGGGATCAGGTGTTGACCCTGATATGTTCCAGCTGTATCATCCGGATTCTACTGCTGTCAATGTAAACGCATGGGGCTATCCTTGGTTAATAGGTCAAGGTAATGCAACTCCTGAAGAGGCTAGAATTCTTAACCAAATGGGAAGATTCATTGATTATTCTAGGTCTACATTTGATAGAGAAGAAAGGATTATTGCTTTCCATACTGCATTAGATTATTTGATGGAACTTGCTATTGAATTCCCAACATATCAAAGAAGAAACTTGCCGGCATTTAATATTAGCCAGATTGATGTTAGCTCACTGAATCCAAATCCAACGCCTTTCCATGGTCCTATCAGCCATATTTGGACATTGGTGACAACTAACTAGTCTATAATAAAATACACTTTAATCCATTTAATCAAGGGGCAAGCAATATTTGTCTCTTGATTAAAATGGTGTTTTAATACACAATTAATACGATAATATTAATTTACATAAACTACTTCTAAGATTGTTAAGCTTTGTATGCACAAAGTATAATTAATCAGGAGACAAAATGATAAAATATATCATAAAAAGATTGCTATTGTCTTTGCTGCTTTTGTTTGGTGTTTCCATCATCATATATCTTTTGATACGATTAATGCCTACTGACTTTATTGATGTAATGATGGCACCAAGGATAGCTGGCGGAACGGTTACGCAAGCACAAATAGATGCTATGAGAAGGTTTTATGGCCTTAATATAGAACATCCAATGGATAGAGCACATAACCTTGTTGTAGTTGGCGGCTGGGAAAACTTTTTTGCAAATATTCGCAGCTTTATAAATGGCTATTGGTCATGGCTCTTTGCTGTATTGGGCGGTGATTTAGGTATGTCATTTATGTGGCAGCAACCTGTATCAACTGTAATTGGCGATGCAATGTGGATTTCTTTTTCACTTGCTGTTGTTGCACTAGTATTGCAATTTGTTATTGCAATACCGTTAGGCATTTATGTTTCTACAAGGCAATATAGTGTTGCTGATAATACTGTTACTGTACTCGTGTTAATGGGTATGAGTTTGCCATCGTTCTTCTTTGGTAATCTTCTTATTATGTTATTCTCACGTAATCTTGGTTGGTTTCCGTTAAGTGGTATAGAATCTGGACATTTAGATCTTGACAATGCATTTCGAGTATTTTTAGATAGAGCGTGGCATCTAGTATTGCCTATCTTTACTGTAACATTGTTAAGCATAGGTGGCTTGACTCGTTTTACAAGGATAACTATGCTAGAAGTTTTAAGTGCGGATTATATTAGAACTGCCAGAGCAAAAGGTTGCTCTGAAAGGACTGCTATTTATAAGCATGCTTTTAGAAACACACTTATTCCTATTGTAACAATGATAGCAGGTATTTTACCAGGTCTTTTTGGCGGTATGATTATCTTAGAAGAGATTTTTGGTATCCCGGGTATAGGACAAAGGGCATTGCACGCACTAAGAAGCGGAGATATTCCGTTTATTATGGGCTTTAATATGTTCTTAGCAATTCTGTCGGTTATTGGTACGCTATTATCAGACTTAGCTTATGTTATAGTTGACCCTAGGGTTAAATTAGATAGATAACATAACATAACTTTAAATTCACTTTAATTAATCACATAGAGGTTTTTATGGATGAAAACTTAAAGCAAGATTCTCAATTAGATAAAACTGTTGAAAATAATATTGACTCTGGAGCTGAGGTTGAGACTAGTCAAAACTTGAAGCAAGAGACAGTATCTGATAACAATGAAACTAAAAAAGAAACTGCTGTAGCACAAAATAATGTAAAAGTAATATCTCCTGGACGAATGGTTTTAAAAAGATTTTTTCGTTCTAAATTGTCTATTGTCAGTTTAAGTTTTTTGGTATTTTTATTCATGTTTTCTTTTTTAGGACCTTTTTTGACAAGTTGGGGAGAGTCAGAAGCCGATGAAAGTCCAGGTGCTCCTGTAGTTGTGCAGATTAGACATACAAGCAGAACAAGGGTAGAGGATGCAAACAGTGTTGAGATGCTGCTTATTCAGATGCTTGCGCCGCATTTATCTGATGCGACTATTGCAAATGCACAAAGAGCATTGGTTGATTCTGAGTTTCTTGCAAATAATCCTAACGCAAGGTTAAATAACAATGATAACATGGTAATGTTAGCCAGATTATACGGTACTAATTCAGAAGGCGGAATGAGTGCTACGGGAAGGGTTTCTCCTGCGGGCGGCGGAATTTTCATGCATGCAAACCCTATTCCTGGTGGTCCTAGCATAACTACTCCTTTTACTGTAGTGGTAAGAGGAAGAGATCATCATATTTATTTAGGAGTTATTGATGAAGATGATGGTCCTTATGGAACATTTATCATAACTGAAAGAGAGCAAATTAGGCACTCAAATAATCCAAGAGAAAGAAATATCAATGCCAGACCTAATGCAAATCAACTGCTAGGTACAGATAGAAGCGGCTATGATATATTAACAAGGCTTATGTATGGCGGTAGAATTTCATTGACGTTGGGTTTTGTTTCGGTTGCTATTTCATTAACACTTGGGCTTTTATTTGGTGGACTTGCTGGATATTTTGGCAAGTGGGTAGACAACCTAGTAATGAGGGTAGTTGATATTTTATCGTGTTTGCCATCATTGCCTGTATTATTAATTTTTAGTGCTATATTAGATGGTATGCCTCAAATCCCTGTTCATCTTAGGATATATGTGGTTATGGGTATGCTTGCCTTTATATCCTGGCATGGTACCACAAGGGTTGTGCGGGGACAAATACTTTCACTTAGAGAGCAAGAATTTATGGTGGCAACAGAAGCACTTGGATTGCCAGTATCAAGACGTATTTTAAAGCATCTGATTCCTAATGTAATGCCGCTTATTATAGTTGGTGCTGTTACATCTTTAGGCAGCATGATACTAACAGAGGCAACTCTTTCATTCTTAGGGTTGGGTGTTAGGCCTCCTGCTGCAGCATGGGGACTCATGATAGCATCGGTGCGTGATCCGCAAATAATGATTCAATATCCGAATCAGTGGATACCTGCTGGTGTATTAATAGTTATGGCAGTACTTGCATTCGGTTTCTTAGGTGATAGCTTGCGTGATGCATTTGACCCTAAGGCTAAAAGATAAAGGAGGTTAATTAAAAAATATGAGCGATATAGATAAAAAACCTCAAGAGGATTCAATGGCAAACGAGATTTCTCAAAGAGAAGTCGTTAATCAAGGTAAAGCCGTGCAAAATGCTTCTACTTCAACTGATGTTAAGTCAGAGGCAAAACCTAACAAAGCAAAAAAAGATAAATCGGGATATATTTCAGGTAAAGAAAGTCGCAGTATATCAAAAGAAAATAATCGTATAACAAGAATGTACGAGAAACGCAAAAACCGCAAAAATGTTCCTGAATCTGAATATGTGACTCAAATGAAGGACTCTGGCAACATTGTAGAGTTTGAAAATTTGCATACTTACTTTTTTACTGATGCTGGTGTAGTTAAAGCGGTTAATGGAGTTTCTTTCTCTATTCCACAAGGGTCTACAGTAGGGGTGGTAGGTGAGTCTGGTTGCGGAAAAAGTGTTACGTCACTATCGTTAATGCAGCTTGTTCAGCGTCCGCAAGGGCAAATCATGGAAGGCAGCGAGATTAGATTTAAGTCTACAATATATAAAGAGGATGAAAAAGGCAGTCAGATTCCTATTTGGGAGACCGATGCGGCGGGCAATGTCAGACAAAGTCAGAAGCTTGATAAAAAGGGCAACCCTATTTTAGGTGCGGATGGCAATCCTATTATGGAAAACGTGCAAAAGCGTGACCATAATGATATTCCGATGTATGAGACTGAAGAGCGTGTTTATAATATTGCAAAAATGCCCATCAATAAAATGAGAAAGGTTAGAGGTCGTGAAATCAGTATGATTTTTCAAGAACCTATGACATCATTAAACCCTGTTTTTAGGATAGGGCATCAAATTGATGAAGTAATTTTGCTGCATATGCCAGGTGCTACTAAAAAATCTGCAAAAAATCGCACTTATGAAATGTTAAGGCTAGTAGGAATTATTCCTGAAATCGTATATTCAAAATATCCGCACGAGTTGTCGGGTGGTATGCGTCAAAGGGTAATAATTGCTATGTCGCTTGCTTGTGACCCTAAATTGATTATTGCAGATGAGCCTACTACGGCGCTAGATGTTACTATTCAGGCACAAATTTTAGAACTACTACGCAATGTTAAAGATAAAATCTCAGGTAGTATTATGCTTATTACACATGATTTGGGCGTAATCGCTGAGATGGCAGATTTTGTTGTAGTAATGTATGCTGGCAAAATCATAGAAATTGGTACTGCAAAAGAAATTTTTGATAATCCGCACCATCCTTATACAATTGGATTGCAAAAATCAAAACCCGTTGTTAATAAGCGTGTAGATAGGCTATATAGTATTCCTGGGTCTGTTCCTAATCCTATCGGCATGCCTGATCACTGCCATTTTGCAGGTCGTTGTGATAAAAAAATAGGGGCATGTCAAGGTCCATATCCAGGATACACTCAAATTAGCCCTACTCACAAAGTTGCATGTCATTTATATCTTAACAATAAAGATAATAGTGGCAATAATGACTAGTTTTTGTTGGCTTAAATTACTCAATAAAACAAATAGAGGCATTTATTATGGAATTCGCTAGAGTTGAAAATGAAAAACTCAATATAGGTCCAGACGATATTTTGGTTGTCAGCCACTTGAAAAAATATTTTCCTATTGCAAAGGACTTTTTTGGTAGACCCACAAGATATTTGCGTGCTGTAGATGATGTTTCTTTTAAAGTGAAAAGGGGCAAAACTATTGGTATAGTTGGTGAATCTGGTTGTGGTAAAACTACCATGGGGCGCTCTATCTTGCGGTTACATGATATTACAGGTGGCAGAGTAATCTATGATGGGCAAGATGTAACCATGTTAAGAAGCAAGGAAATGAGAAATCTGCGCACTCAGATGCAGATAATTTTCCAAGATCCTTATTCGTCGTTATCACCAAGGATGCCTGTCGGGCATATTATTGGTGAGGCAGTGATGGTTCATAAGTTGGTTAAAAAGAGTGAATATAGAGATTATGTAATTGAAATTATGCGTAAATGTGGCTTACAGCCGCACCATTTTGATAGATATCCGCATGAATTTTCAGGAGGACAAAGGCAGCGTATTTGTATTGCAAGGGCATTAGCGCTTAAGCCTAAACTTGTTATTTGTGATGAGCCTGTTTCAGCACTGGATGTATCTATTCAGGCACAGGTTATTAATCTTTTAGAAGATTTGCAAAAAGAAATGGGTTTAACATATGTGTTTATCTCTCACGATTTATCCGTTGTTGAGCATATTTCTAATGAAGTAGGGGTTATGTATTTAGGCAACTTAGTTGAAAAAGCGTCAAGAGACGACCTATTTTCTAATCCTATGCATCCATATACAGAAGCTTTGTTTTCAGCTGTACCTGTTCCTGATCCTAACATTAAAATGAATAGGATTTTGCTAAAGGGCGATATTCCATCTCCTGCAAATCCGCCAAAGGGTTGTAAATTCCACACAAGATGTCCAAAATGTATGGATGTTTGTAGAGAAGTTGTTCCCAAATTATTAGATTATGGAAATGAACACTTTGTAGCGTGTCATTTATATCCCCAAGATGTTAAAAATACGCTGATTATAGATGAGAAAGAAGCAGTAAATGAAGTATACAGCGATGATGTTAAAAGTGAAATAATAACATAATAAATTGTAAATGCTAAAAAGGGCGAGAATTTCAAACGCCCTTTTTAAGTATAAAAATGTGTGTTGTGATATTATTGATTATTAGACACACTCATTAGGAGAATTATAATGGCAAGAAAAAAGATATATGATGATGACGATGGACGTACTATCGTTAATATGAACGTAGAGGGAATGAAAGACTATATTGCTCCTGAAAAGAAGAAAGAGCGGGAAGAAATTAGAAAATTGAACCTAACTAAAAAGGAGAGGCGGGCGCTGTTTTGGGGGGCATATAAAGTGGTTGCTCAAGTTGTTTTGATTATGGCAATAGGTTTTGGACTGGCATTTTTATTGATTCATCTTTGGCTTAGATGATATTTGATTTTTTATAACTAGATAAATTAAGAGCGCATTGAAAGAGTATATTCACATAAAAAAATCCGCCTTTACATAAATAACCTTCCTAAAAAACCGTATGGGTTTTAAGGCGATTATAGTGATAAATAGGTCGAAGTGCAAGGATTTTAGGGCAAAGCTATATAAAGCCAGCTGAAAATAGGGCGAAAAGCAGAAATACGGAAACAGCGAAGTTTTGATTAAATTCGTTTTCGTACTGATTTTTGATTTATTGTAACCAAATCAAACTGCTGCCGCAAAATCAAAAAATAATTTAAAGTGCTTTTGCTAGGTTTAATAAAAACAATGTGATATGGTTGTGTTTATGAAAGAAATAAAAAATAAAACTGGCAAGAGGACACGCTACCTCATGTCAAAAATAATTATTGAGATATTGCTTAAGGAAAATTTGATAACCCATAAAGAGTTTGAGATTATTAATGAGAAGAATAAAAAGAGTTTTGGCAAAAGATAAGTGTATAAATTATTTAGCAGGCTTTTTGCTCAATAATTAGTACAATTGAGGCATGGAAAAAAACCTAGAATACAACTTAAACATTGGCATAGGCGAGAAGTTTCCATTCTTGCCAGTTTTGCATGATTATAAAGTTGATGAAATAAAAATTGAAGACAAACGGCTGATTATAGTTTCAAACGATGTGGCGAACCATGATGACGACAGTTCAAATTTTTCAGGCATCAAAGCAAAAAGCGTAAAAGTGGAATTCATAAACAACGAGTACGGCACAGACATGAGTGTTGATGTGATTTTTCACGGCAAGAAAAACAAAGTGTTTCTGTACTGTGAAGAATTTCTTGATGCTATAAAAGAATACGACAATTTAGAAATACTTTACCCAATGGTAGGATTCAGGCAAGTACACCTAATGCTGTTTGGAGCAATTGGAAAGAAACGATGCAACATAACAATGAAGATTTCGTGCGACAAAGTGAAGTACACATTTACTGAATAAAATAAGGAGGAATAGCCATGGAAGAAATCGTAATTGACAAAGAAAAGAGATACATCGCAGAAGTTAGCCTTTGGGAGACTGGGGCAGCTTTGGGAATAAAGACAGACTACACGGCAGTTCAAGACTGGATAGACGAAGAAGTTTTTGATTCGCTAATAAAGAACTATCCAAAGATAGACGGAGATGCTGGTTACTTCGAGATGCCAACAGGCGTAAAAGATGTGACCATGTTTGCGGACGACGGAAACTTAATTGCTGACTGGGGCGACCAAGGTTATAATCTAAAAGACATGCGTCAACCCATGATTGATTTTTTCACGAAACTTTATAATTCCAGCAAGGAAGAGATAAAGAAAACAGTCGTTGAGTATCTTGACGAATATTACCCAGATAGAAAGTAAATTAAAATCAAAAGAAGTAACTAGCGATATGGTTTAAAATTTGTTATACTAGAATAGTAAGGAGTTTTATGGCACGCTATACGAAAACGATTAAAGTAAAAGACTGTTATGCTCATTATGGTAAAATTCATAAATTTTTGGAGGAGAAAAAATTTTCATTAACCCAAAGAAAAGGAGAACTTGTTTGGCGTAAAAGTGGTTTTGCTTGTGATCACTATATAAAAATTGAGATTAGAGCCAATGCAATAATTATATATTCTTTTATAGATACGATAAATGGAGCGGAAGAAAGCAGCAAGGGTTTCTTTGGTGGTTTTGGAAAATGGCCTTTGCATAAAATTGTAAAACAGTTAGAGAAAATGATAATAGAAGGACAAAATGAAGTTAGTGATATAACAAAAAGACACATAGAGGCGGCTCAATCAATTTTAGGTGTATATACTAAAGCAGAAATTGTTGACAAAGTTGGTCTAGCTAGGATTGAAACTGCAGGCATAGAATTTGGCATAAAGGGAAGATATGCCATTAAAAAGAATTTTAGGAATATGCAGGGTTATCATTTTGCCTTTGAGATAGAATCAACAAAATTGGTGTACATGCCAAGTGATTTCGATGATGTTTGCGATTTGCAAAGTACTGGTTTCACAATTTCAGCAGGATACCATGATGGCTATCCATTAACGGGTGAGAATGAATCGGGAATTGTTTTAAAGGAGATTTCAAATCTTGCTGGTGGTGTGTTATCTCTAAGACAAGATGATGGATATATATTGCAAATGCAGACTGTAGAGAGCGATTGGATAAGTGAGGGAGCTGTCAAAATTATCAAGCAAATAGAAAACAGCATTACAATTTCTTTTAAGTTTGCAGTGCCGTTTGGTCTTAATGATGTGATAACGGGAACAGTTGAATTGATAAAAGATGACAGATAAAATCAAAAAATTGCGCCATATTCAAAAATCAAATCTGATTTTGTGATGATGCGGTTTTTTGTGAATTAAGTTTGGAAGGATAGGTGGGACTCCTTTTTTTATGCTATAGGAAAAATTGCCTAGAGAGAAAGGCTGCTATGCCAAAAAATGGGCGTCAAAGCAAGATGCCCGACCCGCCTTTAGGCGGCTTTTTTATAGTATAGGAAAAAACGTCTGAGAGAAATGTATAAGCTAACTCAAAAAAGCCGAATCTCTAAGTGAGGGAAGTGGGCTTTAGACCACATTTTATATATTTTAAGCTCTATTATGAATTATGTTATATAGCCATAATTTAAACTCATCGACTACTCTAGCTGGATTGGTCACTGAACCGCTTAATACCCCTTGGTTTATATATATATCAAACACTGTTTGCACGCCATAAGCGTATATTAAATATAAAACAAACACAACCTGGTCATTATTAACATTAAAATTAAAACTAAGATCAAATTCAAAGAGGGCAACATATACAGTAAGTTTTATATAGGTTACAAAATCAAATTTATTATCACATTTTTTGAATAATTCATCATACAGCTCAATTGAGCGGCGCATCCTAGGGCTGATAAGCGGACTAATAATAGGATTATCCCTATCTGAAAATATAAAATGCATATTGTCACTTACATTATTATCAAACATTATATAGCTATATAGAATAAGCGCATTTGTCATCCAGCTATTAGGGTCTCTAAATCCAAGTGTACTAATCATAACAAAAACAGCATAACTTTGCGTCAGCGGCCATAATGACTCAAGCAAAACATAGTCAGTTTGCCAAGGAACCCAAAAAGCATAGCCTTCGTCAATTTGTTCTAATCTAATTGTTGCCCTAATAAAATCATCCCAAGAAAAAAATTGCCTAATCCATTCAAATGCAGCTTCACTATTAAGTAAAAACTCTAAAAATGATTCATAATTAAACTCAAAATCAGAAAATATTATGTATGCTTCTGCTAATAAATTTTCGGCTAGCCAATCTTTATGTGTAAAATAATACGCTGAATAAGTTTTTATTACAATGGGATAATCATATGTATAAGAAAAAACTCTATATACAGCATTTGAAATAAGGATAGCCTCTAATCCAATGTATACTAAATATGCATTAATTTTATTAAAAAATAATACATTAAACCTTGAATCAAAGTATTGCCCATATTTTAAAAGCCGAGTAAAAATTGCTTTAAAATCAGAATTATTATCAATAATATGGTCAACCAGTGCAAGTGAAACACTATAAGCATAATAAATTTGTAGTTCATTAGAAAATCGCTTATTAAACACCCCGTATGTTAAGCTGGTTATATAAGTGTTTTTTTCAGACTCTAAAAATCTAGCAATTTGATTATTTGAATAAATTTGCCTTGTTCCCCAGCCTAGCTCTTGAAAAATTCGCATACTCAAACCATGCAATAATCCATAATTAATTGTTCTAGAAAGCATTGTCTGCAAAACAAAATTAATAAATCGATAAGTCCCAACATCGCTGGTTCTTAAAAAAATAGCATTATTGATAGAGTCTGCTCTTAAATTGAAAGAATTATTAAAATAAAGTGTAATGCTATTAAAATCTATATCAAAATAGGGGAATGAATGATTTTGAAGGAACTTTAATAAATTTTCTGTTTGATTGACTGCCGCTAGCCTAGTTTCCATAGCAGCAAGTACAAAATAATAGGCTGCGTTTGAAGTAATAGTCCTTTGTGCTTGATGGGTTTGGTTAATGCTGCTTTGGGGCTGATTATATACAAACGATGCTCGTTCAAAATTTAATTCTGTATTATCATCTTCATCAGGACCAAAAGTACACATAGAAAGGCTGGCTATTGCAAAAATAGAAATCATAACAAGGCAAATTAGAGTTGATATAATTTTAAGCTTTGTTTTCATATATAAAATGCCCCCTTTATAACTAATTGCTTTGCTTTAAACTACTATGCCATATAGCCGACAGTCCTTGGGAATAATTGTACATCCCGTATATTTCCGATACCTGTGATATACAATAAAATTCTTTCTAAACCAAGTCCAAATCCTCCATGCGGGCAAGAACCAAATTTTCTTAATTCTAAATATTCTTTATAATCTTCTGCATTCATACCTCTATCTTTAATAGCTTTTAACAACTTATCATAATCATCTTCTCTTTGACTGCCGCCGATGATTTCTCCAATCCCTGGCAACAATAAATCTGTAGCCGCAACAGTTTTTCCGTCTGCATTTTGTTTCATATAAAATGATTTAATTCCCATAGGGTAGTCAGTGACAAACACAGGCTTTTTAAAAATAACTTCTGTTATATATCTTTCATGCTCTGTTTGTAGATCTAAACCCCACTCAATAGGAAACTTAAACTCTATTCCCTTAGCTTTTTTTAATAAATCAATCGCTTTAGTATAGGTCAATACTTCAAAATCACTACTTAGTACGCCTCTTAATTTATCAATCAAACCATTTTCAAAGTGTGCGTCAAATAATTTAATCTCTGTTTCGCATTTATCTAATACAGCTCCAATTATATATTTAATAAGCTCTTCTGCCACTTCTAAAATGTCTTCTAATTCAGCAAATGCAATTTCAGGCTCTATCATCCAAAACTCTGCTGCATGCCTAGTAGTATTTGATTTTTCTGCTCTAAATGTAGGACCGAATGTATAAATCTTGCCCAATGCCATTGCTGCCATCTCGCCTTCTAATTGTCCTGACACCGTCAATCCCGCCTGCTTAGCGAAAAAATCTGATTTGCTGTACGCATCTTCATTTTTAAACTTAGCATCCCAAGCATGAGTCGTAACTCTAAAAACTTCACCTGCACCTTCACAATCACTGCCTGTCAAAATAGGGGTATGCACCCATACATAATTGTTGGCTGAAAAATATTCATGAATAGCAATACTAACCGCATCTCTAATCCTAAGCATAGCATTAAAAGTGTTGGTTCTTAATCTTAAGTGCGGAATAGTCCTTAAATAATCAAGACCGTGACGCTTTTTTTGCAGTGGATAATCAAGCGGACATCGTCCCAAAATAATGATTTTTTCAGCATTAACTTCAATGCTGTCACCATTTTGTGATTTAACCAATATACCTTCTATTTTTAAAGCAGCTCCTAAATCTAATATGCCATCTTGAATTTGATTAAGGGCAGACTTGTCTAATACAATTTGTAAATGCTTTAAACAAGTACCGTCATTAAGTTCTAAAAACGCCATATTTTTAGAATCTCTAGATGTTCTAACCCAACCGCAAACAGTCACTTTTGTATCTATAAAATCTTCTTTTGTTTTATATAATTTTGCAATGTCAATGTGTTTCATTATTATTTCTCCTAATAGACTTTTTAAAACTAAAAATGAAATGTGTTGCGGAATCTTTTTTGCTAATACTTGCTAGTATTAACTGCAAAAACAATGAAAATTTGCTGTAAAAAATACACTCGCTATCCACCACTTTTAGTTTTGAAATAAGTCTAATATCAATTTTAAATATATTAGCATTTAAAAATTCTATTGTCAAGCATTTTAGATGATTGCAAATTGTGATGATTCTATGATTGAAATTATATAATCTTTAAAGGGCGGATTGGTGAACTAAAGCCCTTTTTTATTTGACAAACATATTATAACTAATATATAATTATTGAGAGGATAAAGAATATGAATGAAAACAACTTAGAGCAAGAAGAAAATGTGTCTAGTGATGAGCATGATATTGAGGTCATTAAAGATACAATTTTAGATTATGTAAAAGAAAAAGATGTTGTTAATTTAAGGACACTGCTTCATAAATTGGATGGAGTAGAGGCTTTGTTTGTCATGAATTCTTTATCAAGAAAAGAAAAGGCTGTTGTTTTTAGGCTGTTAGATAAAGAATGTGCGTTGTTTGTGTTTGAACAGTTAGAAACACCTCTTCAAAAAGAGTTGTTAGAATCGTTTACTGATGAATATACAAGAGAAGTGATAGAAGACCTTGACCCAGATGATAGGGCGGGGTTATTTGACGAGATGCCTGCAGGCGTAGCAAAAAAATTACTTAGTATGCTGTCTAATGAAGAGAGGCAGATTACTAACATGCTTATGGGATATAAACCTGAAACTGCTGGCAGGCTTATGACGCCTAAGTTTATTTCTTTAAGAGAAGAGATGACGGCTGAAGAGGCGCTGGCAAAAGTGCGAGTGCAGGCAAATGATAAAGAAACAATTTATACGCTGTATGTGACAGATGACAGCAAAAAATTAGATGGTGTATTGTCTTTAAAGCATTTATTAATAGCGGATCCTAATGCAAAAATTAAAGATATTATGACTGATAGCGTGATTAAAGTTGCAACAGATACTGACCAAGAAGATGTAGCCAAAATAGTAAAAGAGTATGACTTTTTAGCTGTGCCAGTAGTAGACAAAGAAGGGCGCATAGTTGGAATAATTACGCATGATGATGCAATGGACATTTTAGAACATGAAGCTACAGAGGATATTTTTAACCAAGCTGGTTTAGCAAATATAAAAAACAAAGAAAACAGCAGAAGTGAAATATTGGTGCGTGGCAGGCTATGGTCAGTTTGGAAAGTTAGATTGCCGTTTTTATTAATTGCTTTAATAGGCGGTATTTTGGCAGCATTATTGATAGGCGGCTTTGAAGAAGTTTTAGAAGAAGTGATGATTGTTGCGTTTTTTATTCCGCTTATTATGGATTTAGGCGGAAGTGTAGGTACACAGTCAACAACGGTTTTTGCCAGAGGTCTAGCTTTAGGGCATATTGATACTAAAAAATTTAGCAAACATCTTTTAAGAGAGGTGGGGATAGGATTTAGTATCGGTATAATTGTTGGTGTCGTAACAGGTATCATTGCGGGTGTTTGGGGTCATTTATCTAGCGGTATGCCTTTATTAGGTTTAGCTGTAGGTCTTGCTTTAATGGTTACTGTCACTATTGCGTCACTTATTGGGTTTTTGGTACCATTCTTACTTGTTAAAATGAAACTTGATCAGGTTGCAGGTGCTGCTCCTATTATTACTACTATTAAAGACATAACCGGTTTAACAACTTATTTTCTTTTAGTAACATTATTTTTGTCTAACTTCTTATAATAGGTGACTATTATATAGCATAAAAAATTTTATATATTTATGGGGGCTAATGTATTATGGCTATTATTTTGAGATTTGTTGGGTTGGTTTTAAGTATCGGTGCAGTAATAATGGGATTTTTTGGCATGGTGTATGGCATTCATTTTTTGGCATATATCGGGCTAGGTATAAATATTGCTGGATTGGTGCTAATGGGTTTAGCCAATAAAAAAAGCCGCACCAAACTAGGAAACATTGTTTTTTTGGCGGGCTTTGCTTGTTTAGTGGCGGTAGTATTTTTCACAGGTGCTGCAGTGGCACTTGACGGGTTGTTTGTTTAATTTAAGTTTCAACTCTAATCCATGTTGCTAACTTGCTGGCAATTTCTAATCCATCAATCTTTGTTTGTAAATCCATGGACACATCGTTCCCTATCACTATATGTGCATAGGGAATTTTTCCTTCACTAAATACTTTTTCAATTATAAAATATTCTAATTCTTTTCCAAAGCCTTGCCTTCTAAATTTAGGTAAAATCTCTAGTAAACCCATACTCCCTTCACTGTGTCTTCCTACAAATCCAATAATCTCATCATTTAAATATGCTCCCCAAATTAGTCCTCTATTCAATAGCTTTTTCATGTGGTCTTTGTTCCATGCTCTTGAATAATTATCAAAAACAAAATCCAAATGCTTTTCATTAAGCAGTTTATATTGTGCTCTATGTTTGATGCTTGGCGGCAGTTTTTTTGTATAGACAACTTGATGACATGCTACTACTCTTGCTATGTTAGGGATAATTTTTGTTAAATAATCAGGGTCGCTATTTCCATAAACTACGGTCAGCAATCCTTCATTAATTTTATCCTTATAATGCAGAATAGCTTTGTCATTTATTAAACCAAGCAGCATTATTCCCTCATTGTGCATTAAAGCTATGCCATAATCATGAATGCTTAAAATTTGCGCTTCATTTTTTTCTAATGCTTCAATCATAGGCGCAAAGCTTAAAAAATCTTTGTTTAAAAACTCTAAAGCTTTTTGTTTATCTATTGTATTCATGATTAAAATATTACAACAAAATTTGTAGTTTGTCTAGTGTTTTATTTTGACTTTTTATGTTTTTACTATATAATACAAAGGTTGTGAATAAATCAGAAATAAAAAAACGCAAAATGATAGAAGGACCTATTGCCAAACAGCTTATAATTTTTGCGTTGCCGCTGCTTATGGCAAATTTGCTGCAGCAGCTATTAAATACTACTGATGCTATAATCGTTGGCAATCTAATAGGACCATATCCGCTTACAGGGGTCACGCAGGCAGGCAGGGTAATTTGGGTGCTTAATAGTTTATTTATGGGTATTGGTGTTGGTGCTGGTGTAGTAATCTCGCATTTTTATGGTGCGAAAGATAAAGAAAATTATTCAAAGGCAATACATACTACTATAGTTATGGGCGCAGTGTTAGGGCTTATTGTGACGGGGGTAGGTATTGTCACCACACGTCCGTTATTAAATATGATGGGATTAGGACCTGATTCTGTCTTGTATCAATATGCGTATGATTATTTAATGGTATATTTTATTGGAGTAATCTTTGTTTTTATTTTTAATATGGGTGCGGGAATATTGCGGGCAGTGGGTGATTCTGTTACTCCATTAATTTTATTGTTTGTAGCTGTTACGCTTAATATTGGGTTAACAATTTTATTTTTACAAGTTTTTAATTTTGGAGTTGTGGGGCTGGCTGTATCTACTATAATTTCGCAAGCAGTTGCTACGGTATTAGTGCTTTTAAAGCTATTCTTAACTAAAAATGATTATAAAATGTCTATAAAGAAATTAAGAATAGATAAAAAGATTTTCATTAAAATTTTAAGGATAGGTATACCTGTAGGCCTTAATACCAGCATCATAGCTTCTGCACATATTTTCATGCAGGCATATACAAATGCCTTTGATATACCTTATTATCCGCATGCTCCGCATGGCACAGGAGTAGCCGTTTATGGCAAGATTGATGGATTTGTATATATGCCCATGATGGCAATGAGTTTGGCACTGACTACATTTGTAGGGCAAAATATAGGTGCAGACAGAGAGGACCGAGCCAAAAAGGCGATAAAGATTACTTTTTTAATATCCTTAATCATGACTTTAATGCTTGGTGTGGCTGTATTTTTTTCTGGACAGCATATAATGAGTTTAGTTGCTCCTCAAATGACTGATGAGGCTATGGCAGTTGCTATACGGTTTATGAGTGTAGTAGTTTTTGCTTATCCGGTCCTAATGTTTAATGATACTATTTCAGGTGCACTAAGAGGGGCAGGAAAAGCGCTTGTCCCGTCCATAATTTTGGTGGCATGTATGTTTGGTGTGCGGCTGTTATTTTTGTTTTTTGCTATCGACTTAGGCGGAATGGACATTTTAGCAGTATTTTTGACCTTTCCGATAGCATGGGGCGTTTCTTCTATTTGCATGTTTGTGTATTATTTAAAGAGCGGCTTAAAAAAGAAAGAAAAGGCAGATGGTGAAGAGCAATGCTTAAGAACAGAGTTAGTTGATAAGGCACTGGCAGAAGTGTCATTATTGCCAAGACAAATTGGACTAGAAACAACTTTAGAAGGGAAGAGAGAAGAGGTAATCAAAGAGGAAAAGATGGAGAGTAATGATTTGAAAATCATAAATGATGAAAATTCATTAAACATAATGGAGTAAAAAATGAAAACACCAAAAATTATAACAATTGAAAAAGCGCTGTCATTAGTCAAGGACAATGACAAAATTGTTTGTGCTTGTGCTACTACAGAGCCGCAAGGGTTTTTATCAAATATCCATACAATTGCACACAGCGTAAAAAATGTTGAAGTATGGATGACGCTGTCTATGCGCTCTTATCCTTTTTTACAAGATAAAGAGATAGGCAACAGCTTTATCATCAATTCAATGTTTTTCTCTAAGCCTATTAGGGATGCGGAGGCTGTTTTAGATACTGTTTCATATGTGCCGACTCATTTAAGAAACACGGCAATTACTGCTATGGCTGCAAGACCAGTTGACATTTTTGTAGGCACCTGCACACCGCCCAACAAAGACGGAAAAGTTTCACTAGGTTTAGCTGATGTTTATGAATCAGAGGTTTTAAAACAGACCAAAACAGTTATTTTAGAAATTAACCCTAATATGCCATATACCTATGGCACAACAGAGATTGATTCTAAAGATGTTGATTATTTTGTTAATGTAGAATATAAAATTTGTGAAGATGTTGTTGCTCCTATTAATGACAAAGATAAAGCTATTGGCGGATTTATTAGTCAATACATCAAAGATGGAGATTGTATGCAAATTGGCATAGGTTCTATCCCTAATTCAGTTGTACAATATTTAGCAGCTAAAAAGAATTTAGGCATTCATACAGAATTAGCAGGGGACGGGGCAATAGAATTAGTCAAAAAAGGCATTGTAAACGGCACAAAAAAAACAATAGATACAAATATATTAAGCACATCAATAGTGTTTGCTAGTCAAAGCTCATATGATTATGTTAATTTAAACAAAAATGTAAGAGTAATGCGCTGTTCACATTCAAATGCTTTTAATACATTGGCAAGTCAAGACAACCAAGTATCTATCAATACTTCATTAGAAGTAGATTTAACAGGGCAGTGCTGTTCTGAGAGTTTAGGTTCAAAACAGTTTAGCGGGACAGGCGGGCAAACGGATACGGCAGTGGGCACACAAATGGCTAAATGCGGCAAAGCATTTATAGCATTGTATTCTACTGCAAATGTCAAGCAAGCAGACGGGACAAGAAAAGAAGTATCAAAAATTGTTGTTCAGTTAAAACAAGGTGCGGCGGTATCATTGCATAGAAATGATGTAATGTATATAGCAACTGAATACGGTGTAGTTAATTTAAAAGGATTATCTATTGCAAATAGGGCAAAGGCGTTGATTTCTATTGCGCACCCAAGTTTTAGAGAAGAGTTGACTGCTCAGGCAAAACAGATTGGATTGATAAAATAGTGGCTGAAATAAAAAAAGGGGCTTTTCGCCCCGACCCGTGCTTGCATTGCACGGGTTTTTTTTTGGCTTCCAAGCATTCTCAAATAAATCAATTTTTCCTATGGCATAAAAAAAGAGTGATATTGATTTTGTATCACTCTTTTTTCATGCTTAATTATTTGCTGCAGCAACAACCGCCCTCTTTAGTTTCAGGCGTGCATTCGCATCCCTTTTTACCTAAAAAATAATTTATATCAGTATTGCCGATTATTTCACCAATTTTGCCTAATGTAAAAATATCCGGCAAGCTTTCACTGCGCTCCCACTTGCCTACAGCTTGCGGGCTTACATTTAATAAAACAGCAAACTGCGCCTGAGATAGACCCTTAGTCTTTCTCCCAGACGCTATTTGCTTGCCTACGATTTGAGTATCAAATACTTCGCCCATAATATCTTAATCCGATATTATTTGCAGCAGCAAGGTGCACATTCGCAAGGATTGCATTTGCAGCATTCACAAACATCACATTTGCAGCAGTTGCAAGTATCTCCGCATGTGCATGGATTGCATTTGCAGCACTCGCAGCATTTACATTTGCATTTAGCCATTTTATTTTCTCCTCCAGTATTTATTATATACACATTATATAATCTTAATGAATCATTGTCAACCCTTTAATCTCTACCGTTGGTTGTTTAAAGCGTTTTTAAAACTACAGTTAGTTGTATGGTTTATCATTTAACATATACAGATTTTTAATTTCAATCGTATTATACATTATCACCAAAATTACACAAAATCTTCACAAGCAAAAACTTGACAAAATTGGTAAATTATGGCAAAATTATATCATATTATATTTTTAGGAGAGATAGATTATGAAGAAAAAATTGGTTTGTATTGGTATTGTGATAGTAATGATGTTTGGAGTGGCAGGGCTTAGCGGGTGTGGCTATACTTATCAAGATGGTGATTTTTTGCTAACTGTGACGGCAAATAAGACGGAAATGAGAGTTGGTGAAACAATTGAGTTTACAATAAGGTTTGAGAATAATACTGGTAGAAATCTTAGGGTTATTTTCTCTAGTATGGGCAATTTTCCAAATTCACATTTGATAAACCCTAGTGTATTTTTTGATGTTTTTGTAAAAGGAGAAAATCTAGAGATTTTTGGACTTGATAACATTATATATGCTACAATTTATTCAGGTGTAGTATTTTATGTTAGCTGGACGGCAGAACAAGTTGGGAGATTTTATGCTCAAGCATATGTCAATTTTTCTGTTTTAAGAAACCAAACTTGGTTTGGCAGAAACAATACAAATGGTGCAGCAAGAATTGAAATATATAGTGAGAAAATTAGTTTTGTTGTACATGAATAAAAACATGCTAGCAAAAAATAAATAATTTATAAGGAGAAAAATAGAATGAAAATGAAAAAGAAATTAATAGTATTATTAAGTACATTTATCATTATATTCATTAGTATAATTGGATTTAGTGGGTGTGGCTATACTTATCAAGATGGTGATTTTTTGCTAACTGTGATTGCAGATAGAGCTGAGGTCAAAGTTGGTGAAACAATTGAGTTTACTGTTAGATTTGAAAATAATAGTGGTAGAAGGCTTAGGGTTAATAGTGATCAAATTTTTAGAGTCGCTACATTTCATAAAAATGAACAACCTGACTTTGTTGTGCGTGGCGGTCATGATAGCATAATAGAAAGAGATGAGATTATAGAAAAAACATTTTATTGGGAAGCTGAAGAAATTGGAGAGCGTTATGCGCAAGGGCTAGCGCAATTTAATATTTTAGGCAATCAAACTTCTTGGGGAATTATGCACTGGTATAGAACTGCAAGGAGTCGTAGAAATGCAACACAAATAAATATTTTAAGTGAAAAAATTAGCATCACAATTTCAAATTGAAATCAACAAAAGGAGAAATCAAATGAAAAAGAAATTAATAGTATTATTAAGTCTAATTGTTTTTGCTTTAATAGGAATAGCAATGACACTAAATGTAAGTGAAGTAAAACGTGTAATCGAAACAAAGAGCATAGAGATTTTTTCAAGTGCATATTTTGCTAATGTAAACAGGAGCATAGAAATTTTAGAGCAGTCAATGAATAAATTCATTGTTGATGATACTATAGCAAATAATACTATTGGCAGTTTTGAAAATCAGTCATCGCATGAATCAATAAACAGAAACACAATAAACAGAAATACATACAGTGATGAGTTTGCTGGTCGTTGGTTTTGTGAACAAGGTTTTTTAAATATTGGTATTGTTGGCAGCAATTCAAGAGTCAACTCTTTGCAAATTACATCAAATTATAATGGGCAAGTGCAGTATATAAGACATAGATACTCACTTAATCATTTATATAATATTATAGAAATATTGGACACTATGACGAATAATTATGGTGTTATCTCAATAGCACTTAATGAAGAACTTAATCACATTAAAATATATGTAAACAATAAAAATGTTATCAATCAGATTAATTATTATTTATATAAAAATAGTCTATATAGTTCATCCGCATTAAAAATTACAATTCAATCAGAAGTAGGAGTAAAAAGAGATTCAAATACTGCTTATGGGGGAAGCCCTTTATTCAGAGGACCTGGTCTACCAAGAGGACATCAAGGAACTATTGCAGTCAATGCAAGGTGCAATACTACGGGTCAATTTGGATTTTTAACAAATGGACATGTTGTACACTGTATGACAACTGGACGGTGGATTGAACGCCTTTACAATTCTACAGGATGGTTTGCGCCTAGGCTAGGTGTGCCATGCCCTATAAGATATCAAAATGGAGGGACAATAGATGCAGCCTTTGTACCTTTTTATAACCAAAACAATTGGACTCCTACTCATCATGCAAGGGGTTCAACTACATACACAAATATACGATTGGGCAGTGAGCACTTAATTATTCAAGGTGCACCCATAAGGAGAATAGGACATATAACAGGAGATACTACAGGTATAATATTGTATACTGATGTCATTGCAGATGGGATAAGAAGATCTTTTACATATTCAAATGCGGGGCAAAATGGCGACAGCGGTGGACCCGTATTTTTTGATGGAGGAAATCAGAATTTATTTTTAATTGGTATGCATTTTGCAAGTAATAGTGCAAGGACTCATGGAATTGCTTGTCGCATATCAGAAGTTATGTTGCCTAGATCACAAGGGGGTTTAGATATCACTCCAATCACCAGCAACGCTAACATGACTCAAATGCGAAATGGTATATATATTCTGCCCAGTCAAGCAGGCAGAGAGATTCATTTGCATGGTACAAATAATGTTTTAAATACGCAAATACAATTTGTTAGTGGTCAAACAAGGACATTTTCTATAACTGGCACCAATGGCGACCGCACAATACTTAGTACTAGTGCTTCTGAGTGGCAAGGTTTGAACATAACATTATTTAATATCAATTTCATAAGAATTAGGTTTTATACCAATAGTTTTAGAATACAGGCAGCTGCCAATGCAAATTTTATAGTGTGGGAGCAAACCTTTAGATTAGGACCTTCTATTTTTCCTTTCAACAATATAGGTCAAATACAATTAAATGTAACCAACTCTGCACATGCAAGCAACAGGATATTTGGGCGAATAAATTCTTTTATTCCACGCTCTGCCGCTATATCCTCCTATACCCATCCAAACAACATGATAAATAATTATAATAGTATATTTTTTAGTAATAGTTTTTCCTAGTATAAATAATGAATAGTAGGTATTGAAAAATAAAAAGGAGAAAAGGAGAAATTTTTTGTTATTACTAATTATCATAAAGACTTTTTGAGAGTTGCCATAAGGCGATAATTGTTTGTTTAAAGATGAGATTCTTACAGAATGACAAAATTAGATTGAAGCGGAGCAGTTTTAACAGTTAGTAAACAATTTTTGTTATTCTGTAAGAATCTCATCTTTATTCCCTGTTCTGCAATGTGTATTTCTATTGGCATGGTAATCATGAAGTGAAAATATCTTACATTAAAAAACCTGCAAGGGACTAGATTATGCTTTAGTCCTATTTTTTTATTCCTATTGCTATATTCATGTTATTTCTCTTGACAAAATACTACAAATGGTTTACTATTATTCGTGAAATAAATAAATTGGGGGATTTTGGGCAAATGAAAGAAAAAGCGTACTTAATTTTGCAAGACGGCACTGTGTTTAGCGGCCAAGCAATTGGCAGACGAGGTGAGTCAGTAGGCGAATTGATTTTTACTACTGCTATGGGGGGGTATATGGAATCCCTTACTGACCCTAGTTATTTTGGACAAATTATTATTCAGACATTTCCTTTAATAGGCAACTATGGGGCGATTGAAAAAGATAATGAGTCTAAAAAATCTTGGGTTTTTGGCTATGTAGTCAAAGAGCTTTGTGAGGACGGGTCAAATTTTAGAAAAGAGGGAGAGCTTAATGATTATTTGGTGGGACAAGACATTGTGGGGATAAGTGGCATTGATACTAGGGAATTAACCAGGAGAATTAGAGGCGCTGGGGTAATGAATGCTATGATAAGTACTAATTTAAGCGGAATGGAGGCAAAACTAAAAAAGATTAAGGCTTTTAAAATTGTGGATGCGGTTGAGACGATTTCGCCTAAAGAGGTAGAGGAGTTTTGCCCACAAGATTTGGATATTCCGCAAACACTGCAAAATATTCAATTTGCTGATGGAAATGCTGAGGAAATTGTCCGCCCAAAAACTGTGGTGGTGTGGAATTTTGGTTCTAAAAAGAGCATTATTGGTGAGTTGTTGAAAAGAGGCTGCAAAGTGATTAGCGTGCCTTATAATTATACGGCTAAGCAGATCATGGACTTAAAGCCTGATGGGATTGTATTGTCAAATGGTGCTGGTGACCCGGCTTTAAATCATGGCGTAATAAAAGAGGTGGCTGAAATTTTAAAAAATGATATTCCAATTTTTGGGATATGCTTAGGGCATCAATTAATTGCGCTTAGCTGTGGTTGCAAGACAACTAAATTAAAGTATGGTCACAGGGGAGTCAACCATCCTATCAAGGATTTAGACAGCGGCAGGGTATATGCGACAAGTCAAAACCATGGGTATTCAGTTGTGCCAAAATCTGTGGATAAAAATGTGCTAAGAATAAATCAAATACACTCACTAGATAAATCTGTTGAGGGACTAGAGTTTGTGGGTCGTCCAATTTTTAGCGTGCAATATCACCCAGAAGCAGGCGCAGGACCGCTGGATACAAAGTATCTGTTTGATAAGTTTGTTAGGTCAGTGAAGGATTAAGATTATAGTTGTTTTTATTATAGGAGATGTGTTATAGAGCATGAAAAATATTTTTATAGATGCACAGATATGGTTGTCATTATACGATTTTTCAAGTGATGACTTAGATCAATTTGGAAAACTTAAAGACCTAATAGTACACGGTAATGTTAAAATAATTCTTACTGAACAAGTGCGTGATGAGGTCATGCGTAACAGAGAGAATAAGTTGAAAGATGTTTTAACTAAGACTGAGAATATAAAGTTTTCTACGCCTGTTTTATACCAAGGATATAAGACTGAATATGAAAGTTTAAGGAAATCAATAGTTTCTGCCGATAAAACCAATGGAGAATTGCGAACTAAAATTAGACACGATATTGAAAAACAAACTTTGCCACAAGATTGCACAGGAGTGGTTCTTTCCAGGAAACACATGATATAATTAAACGAATGAATTTTTATCTAAGTTGGTCAAAAGAGCAAGTATACAGAATTGCAAAAGCAATGAGAACCAATTCACAAGTAGCATGGATTTTAACGGACGATGATTTGATTGAGTTTGTAGAAAAATATATTGAACCATGTTTTTATGGTGATAATGAAGATGTTGTATGGATTAGAGAGTTTTGGATTAAGCAAAGAGGATGGGAATTTGATTTTCCATTTTAATGTTTAGTTTAATAAAGAAATATTAAAGTTACATAATTACTCATCACTCACCACATAAAAGGAGCATTTTATGCCAAAACATAAAGATATAAAAAAAGTATTAGTAATCGGTTCTGGTCCGATTGTCATTGGACAAGCTGCTGAGTTTGATTATGCGGGGACACAAGCGTGCCGTGCCTTAAAAAAAGAGGGCATGGAGGTGGTTTTAGTAAACTCTAATCCTGCAACAATCATGACTGACAATGTAATGGCGGATTCAATTTATATTGAGCCGCTTACCATTGATACAATTAAGCGCATAATCATGTTAGAAAAGCCTGATAGTTTGCTGCCGTCATTAGGCGGACAAACTGGCTTGACGCTGTCTATGCAATTGGCAACAAGCGGTTTTTTAGATGAACAAGGGGTCAAGCTTTTAGGGATAAGAGTGGATTCTATCCAAAAGGCAGAAGATAGAGAACTTTTTAAAAGGACTATGCTTGAAATTGGTCAGCCTTGCATTCCATCAGGAATTTGTGTCACTGTTGAAGAGGCACTGGCAGTTGCAGACAAAATAGGTTATCCTGTCATTGTGCGCCCAGCATATACTTTAGGCGGTGCTGGCGGCGGTTTTGCTGATGATGCTGAAAAATTAAAAGAGGTGGCAAGCGGTGGCTTGGCAATGTCACCTATTACACAAGTTTTGATAGAAAAAAGTATCTATGGCTGGAAAGAAGTTGAGTATGAGGTAATGCGTGACGGTGCGGGCAACGTAATCATTGTGTGTGCTATGGAAAATATGGACCCTGTGGGTATTCATACAGGGGATAGTATTGTTGTGGCTCCTACTATGACGTTATCTGATAAAGAATATCAAATGATGAGGACAGCTAGCATTGACATAATTACAGCACTTGGAATAGAGGGCGGCTGCAATGTCCAATTGGCATTAAATCCTCATACGTTTGAATATGCGGTTATTGAGGTTAATCCTAGGGTGTCAAGGTCATCGGCACTTGCATCAAAGGCTACGGGCTATCCTATTGCTAAGGTGGCTACGCTAATAGCGTTAGGATACAATCTTGATGAGATAACAAATTCATTGACAGGCAATCTTGCTTGCTATGAGCCTGTATTAGATTATTGCGTTGTTAAACTGCCTAAATTTCCGTTTGATAAATTTATCTATGCTAAAAGGGCATTAGGCACGCAGATGAAGGCAACAGGTGAGGTAATGGCTATTGCACCAAGTTTTGAAATGGCAATTATGAAAGCGGTGCGAGGGTCAGAAGGATATTTAAACCTGCAAAGTCCTATTGTTGCTGGTTGGAATGATGAAAGGGTCAAAGAAGAATTGATGCCTGCAAGTGATTATAGATTATATGTGGTGTATGAGGCATTAAAAAGAGGTTTTGGTATTGAGTATGTTATGCAAAGGACTATGATTGATAAGTGGTTTTTGCAAAAAATTCAAAATCTTGTGGACTATGAAAACAGGTTACTTTTGACAGATGCTCCATTAAAAGGTGATGAATATTTAGAGGGCAAGAGATTAGGTTATCCTGATGCGGCTTTAGAAAAATTGAGCGGTGGGCGCAAGATTGCTAAAAAACAAAAGGCTGTGTTTAAAACGGTGGATACTTGTGCAGCAGAGTTTACTTCGGATACTCCTTATTTTTATTCAAGCTATGACAATGAAAATGAGGCGCTTTTATATAGGGAAAAGATTAAATCAGATAAAAAGCGAGTGATTGTATTTGGCTCAGGACCGATTAGGATTGGTCAAGGTATAGAGTTTGATTATGCTACGGTTCATTGTGTGTGGGCATTAAAAAAACTTGGTTGTGAAGTAGTAGTAGTAAACAACAACCCTGAAACAGTTTCAACAGATTTTGATACAGCTGACAGGCTTTATTTTGAGATGCTAACACCAGAAGATGTTGACAATATAATTGCAACTGAAAAACCTTGGGGAGTTGTTGTTGCTTTTGGCGGTCAGACTGCTATTAAACTGACAAAACATTTGTCGGATAGTGGTGTTAAAATATTAGGAACAAGTGCTGATAGTATTGATGCCGCTGAAGATAGAGAAAGGTTTGATAAACTGCTAGAAGAAAACAGAATCAAGCGCCCAGAGGGGACTACTGTTAAAACCTTAGAAGAAGCACTTTTAGCAGGGTCTAGATTAGGATATCCTGTATTGATGCGTCCGTCATATGTATTAGGCGGTCAAAACATGATTATTGCTTTTTCTGAAAATGATATTAAAGAATATATGGGTATAATTTTAGAACTAAACCCAAATAATACAATCCTTATAGATAAATATATGATGGGTACAGAGATTGAGGTTGATGCAATTTGTGACGGGAAAGATATTTTGATACCTGGTATTATGGAGCATATAGAGCGTGCAGGAGTACACAGCGGGGATAGCATTGCAGTGTATCCAGCACACAATATCTCTGATGCTATGGCATTAAAAATTGTTGATTATACAAAAAAACTGGCTAAAGCACTTAAAACTGTCGGACTTATCAATATTCAATATATTGTGTCAAATGGAGAAATTTATTGTATTGAGGTCAATCCTAGATCTTCTAGAACTGTTCCTTATATTTCTAAGGTTACAGGTGTTCCTATGATTTATTTAGCTACTGCTTGTATGCTTGGTAAAAAACTAAAAGATTTAGGTTATGGCACAGGTTTATATAAAAATGCAGCATATGTTGCTGTTAAAGTACCAGTGTTTAGTTTTGAAAAGCTAACAGATTTAGATACTCAATTAGGACCTGAAATGAAATCTACGGGTGAGGTATTAGGTATTGGAAAGTCGCTAGATGAGGCGCTTTATAAAGGGCTAATTGCAGCAGGTTATAGACTTAAACCTAAGCGTAATGGTGTATTGATTACTGTTAAAGACGCTGATAAATCTGATATTGCAAATACAGCAAAAATGTATGATGAATTGGGTTATAAATTATATGCGACACATGGCACAGCTAATGTGCTAGAAAAAGCTGGACTTGTTGTTATGAGGGTAGACAAAGTATCAGACAATCCTGAATCAAACACTTATACACTTTTAGAAAGCGGCAAAGTTGATTTGATGATTTCTACTTCTACTAAAGGCAGAATTCCCACTGATGATGATGTAAAATTACGCAGAAAAAGTGTTTCATCCGCATTGCCGTGCCTGACTTCTATTGATACGGCAAATGCACTTGCTTTATCGTTAAAATCAAGATATTCTCAATTTAACACAGAACTTGTCAATATCAATAAAATGCGTACAGAGAGTCAAGAAATCGAATTTATTAAAATGTACGCAACAGGTGGTGACTATATTTATATAGATTGCATGAAAAAGCCGCTTTATAATTTTGAGTCTGTGGCAGTCAATTTATGTGACAAAGAAAATGGCGTTGGTGCTGATGGGGTGGTCTTTATTGTTTCTCCAAAGGATAAGTCTGCTGCGGCAAGAATGCGTTTATTTGGTGCAGACGGAATTGAGATTGAAATGGGTGGAAATGCTATAAGAGGTGTGGCTAAATATTTATATGACAATGATAAGACATGCTGCAAAGACTGTGATTATATCGATATTGAAACTAAATATACAAAACATAGGGTTAGACTTTTTACAAGAGGCGGGGTTGTCAACTCATGCCAAGTAGAAATGGGGTCTTTTGATTTTGATATTAATCAAGATGCGGATTTAGATGTTGATGGTGAGAAATTAAAGCTGTCATTTATTAATACAGGTTGTCCTTATGTGGTTGTATTTAGTGATGATATAAGCAAGATAGATGTTGATAAGTGGGGCAAGGTTATTCAATCTAGTCAAGAGGGAGCAAGACTTAATATAGCGTTTGTTAATGTGTTAGACGATGGTTCATTAAGAGTGAGAGTTTGGGAGAATATAACAGGCGAGACAAGAGGTTGCGGAAATGGGGCAGCGGCAGCGTTTACGGTTGCAAGAAAAAAAGATTTGATTAAAAATTATGGCGATGTGGTTGTCAAAATGAAGGGTGGTGAAGTTTGGATAAGAGATTTGGGTATTGATGGTTTTGATAAAATTTTTATGATAGGTGATTGCATTGAAGTGTTTAGGGGAGTGGTTAGATTGTAACAATGCAGTAATGCATTGTGTATTGAGAAAAGGAGTTTTTATGACAAAATTTATTTTCGTTACGGGCGGTGTTGTATCAGGTCTTGGTAAGGGTATAACAGCAGCTTCAATTGGCATGATGCTTAAAGCAAAGGGTTTAAAAGTTGTTGCACAAAAATTAGACCCTTATCTTAATGTGGATCCAGGTACTATTTCTCCATATCAACATGGTGAGGTTTTTGTGACCGAAGATGGTGCAGAGACTGATTTAGATTTAGGGCATTATGAGCGCTTTATTGATGAGGATTTAAATAAATATAGCAATATAACAAGCGGCAAAATATATTGGCAGGTTTTATCTAATGAAAGAAAAGGCGTTTATGCTGGTGAAACCGTGCAGGTTATACCACATATAACTACTGAAATTAAAAAATTTATTTATTCAGTTGGCAGCACAACTAAAGCTGATGTGGTGATAACTGAAATAGGAGGCACAACAGGAGATATAGAGGGGTTGCCTTTTATAGAGGCGATAAGGCAAGTATCTAATGAAGTAGGCAGGGATAATTGCTTGTTTGTGCATGTTACATTAGCTCCATATTTAAAAAGTACTGGAGAACTTAAGACAAAACCTACTCAGCATTCTGTCAAAACCCTGCAATCTTTAGGTATTTCCCCTAATTTAATTGTTGTTAGGACTGTAGATGATTTATCTGAAGAATTTAAAGAAAAAATCTCTTTATATTGTTCTGTCCCTAAAGATTGTGTTATAACAAATAAAAATGTTAAACTTTTGTATGAAGCTCCTATTATGTTAGAAAAAAGCAATATGACTAGCATTGTTTCTAGAGAATTGGGGCTGGCTGACTGTCAAAGTGATTTATCCGTTTGGAAAAATATGCTTAAAAAAGCAGATAAAAGGACGAGGAGCGTCAAGATTGGCTTAGTTGGTAAATATACAAAGATGTTTGACACATATTTGTCAGTGACAGAAAGTTTGACGCACGCAGGGATTGAGAACGGAGTGCATATTGATATTAAGTGGATAGAATCAGAAGAGATTACAAGCAAAAATGTGAGTGAAATTTTAGCTGATTGCGATGGGGTGATAGTGCCAGGCGGATTTGGAGACAGGGGAATTGAAGGGATGATTTATGCGGCGCAGTATGCTAGGGTAAATGATGTGCCTTATTTTGGGATATGTTTAGGTATGCAGATATTGACTATTGAGTTTGGGCGAAATGTCGCACATTTAGAGGATGCTGCAAGCAGAGAATTTAATCCGCAATCTAATAATAAAATCATTGATTTTATAGAAGGTCAAGCAGGGCTGTCTAACACAGGGGCAAGTATGAGGCTAGGTGCTTATGAGTGTAAAGTGGCAAAAGGGACAATTCTTTTTAAGGCATATAAACAAGATACCATTTTTGAGCGCCATCGTCATAGATATGAATTCAATAATGAGTATAGAGATAGTTTTGAAAAATTGGGATTAAAATTTAGCGGATTGTCTCCAAGCGGTGATTTAGTAGAAGCCGCTGAAATAAGCAGCAAAAGATTTTATTTGGGTGTACAATTTCACCCTGAGTTTAAATCTAGACCGCACAAGCCGCACCCATTATTTGTGGAGTTTATTAGGGCGGCTAAGGGGAAGTAAAAGGATGAATTTATGAATAAAGATTGTGGTTTTTCTTGTGAGAAGTTTTGGTTTAGATATAGAGCTTGTGCAATTATAATTGAAGATAATTGTGTGTTAGTTGCTAAAAATGATAGTGTTCCTTATTATTATTCTGTAGGCGGAGGGGTTCATTTGAATGAGGCAGCAGAAGATGCAGTTGTTAGAGAGACTTATGAAGAAACGGGTGTGTATTATGAAATTGACAGATTAGCATTTATTCATGAGAATTTTTTTAAGGGTACATGGGATGATGGTGATAAAATTTGCCATGAGATAGCATTATATTTTCTTATGAAGTCTAAAGGTGTAAAAGAGTTTAACTGGGAGAGCCATAGTTTAGGTGGTGCAAAAGAGACTGTTTGCTGGCTGCCAATAGATAAATTGCAAGAATATGAGGTGTATCCGACTTTTTTTAAGGATAAGCTATCAAAAATCAGTAGTGAAATTGAACATATTACAAGAAAGGATGCTTAATTATAAAAAAACAGGAGATAAAAATTTATGCAAATGTGTCAAAGCTGCAGTATGCCTTTAACAAAGGAAAGTGATTATGGGACTAATTTAGACGGCAGTCAGTGTGTTGATTTTTGCTGTCACTGTTTTGTGAAAGGTGAATTTCAAGGATATATGACTGTAGAAGAAGCTATTGCTGATAGTATAAATTTTGCTGAATATGCAGGAATGACTAAAGAAGAAATGCTGGTGTATGCAAAAGAGCATTATCCAAAACTAAAACGCTGGGCCGAGTAGTCCTTAATCGTAAAAATTAAGGCTGTCAAAATTTTCTGCATATTTTTTAATTTTTTTCATAATTTTTTTCAAAAAATGCTTGACATATCCGCCATGACAGGATATACTATTGTTGACCCTTCAGTGTGCGTGATATAGCTGTTGTTTATAACCACATTATAAATATGGGATTGCTTGTTCTATTTGGACTTATGTTAGGCCTCAGTAATTTTTTCAATCTAGGAGTTTTCTTCAAGGATTGAAAAGCAGTGGAAAACAGAATCTATTTGACGGCTTGCCCACCTGCCATACGGCGGGTTTAAATAAGGTTATACACGGCATAGGCAGGGTGTTTGATATTCTTTTGACTGCTTTTAAACTTTTTAACTATTAGTAGTCAATTACCAATGGCTGGTTGGCATTAGTTTGCAAGCTAGCTATTTTTTATGCTATGGGAAAAATCGCCTAGAAAGAAATCCGCCACGTCAAAAAAGGGATGTCAAAGCAAGACACCCGAACCGCCTTTAGGCGGCTTTTTAATGCACTAGGAAATATCGATGTGAAGGAAGGCTGCTAGCATCAACAAAAAGTGCGCAAATGCAAGATGCCGAAGTGCCGCAAGGCGCAAGCCCGCGAAGACCTCATAGCACGGGC
>Ga0131853_10000733_pt1 | contig 58954 bp, 49 predicted proteins | sample TergutLab28metaG_FD_92764 | JGI IMG/M metagenome (GOLD analysis project Ga0131853, IMG submission 92764) | Labiotermes labralis P1 segment gut microbial communities from Petit-Saut dam, French Guiana - Lab288 P1 (version 2) (version 2) | ecosystem: Host-associated > Arthropoda: Insects >...
CGGGCCGTCACCTTGCCGGCGCAGATTGAGCCGGAGGCCCCGGCGCGCAGTGACCTGGCCTTCAGGAAGCTGATCAAAGATGCCAATCTGTCAGTTGAAACGGAAGAGTTTGATTTTTTATTAAAGGATATTGAGTTCCGGGTTAATGCCCTTGGCGGGTATATGGAACACTTTAGTGCAAGCAATAACTCCCGTTATGGTTTTAATGTAAATAACAACCGGTTTGCCAGCATGACAATTAGGATTCCGGCGGTTGAGTATGATACCTTTATTAATATGGTGGGCGATATTTCAAATGTGCTTCACCGTAATGAAAGTATCCGCGATGTTACTCTTCAGTATGTTGACCTTGAGAGCAGAAAAGAGGCTCTTCAGGTCGAGTTTGACCGTTTGCTGGAATTGTTGGCCCGGGCTGAATCAATTGAGGATATCATCCTTTTAGAGCAGCGTTTATCAGATGTCCGTTACAATATCGAATGGCTTGGTTCACAGTTGCGTACCTTTGACAATTTGGTATCATACAGTACAATTTACTTATACATTGATGAAGTAAAAGAATTGACTCCGGTAGTTGAGCTTTCTTTCGGGGAGAAAATTTCTGCCGGGTTTACGGCAAGTTTAAAGTCAATTGGCAACGGGATTACGAATTTCGTCATTTGGCTGATGGTTAGCAGCCCCTTCCTTGTGATATGGGCGGCTTTTATTACTGTTGGGGTATTTGTGGTCAGATTGATAATTAAGAAAGCCAAATTGAAAAGACAGAAAGAAGAATAAAAATGTTACACAATATAGAAAGGTAAATATGTCATATAGATCCGGATTTGTTACCCTGCTGGGCCGGCCAAACGTTGGGAAATCGACGTTGGTAAATGGCCTGGTGGGGCAAAAAATTGCAATAACCTCACATAAACCGCAGACGACAAGAAATTGTATCCAGGCGATATTAACCTTGGATGAAGCGCAAATTATTTTTCTTGATACGCCGGGAATGCATGCGCCAAAAAACCGGCTAAGTGAATATATGGTCAAAATCGCCCATCAAAGCTTAAGTGATGTTGATTTGATACTGTGGCTGGTTCAGCCGGGAGATTTTTTCGGCAGCGGTGATGCGTATATTGTTGAACAACTAAGGAATATCAATATTCCGGTTTTTCTGGTCGTTAATAAAATCGATACAGTAAAAAAAGAAGAATTATACAGCTTTATTGATGATTTCCGGCAGAGGATGGATTTTGCAGAAATCATACCAATATCAGCACTGAAAAATAAAAATACCGACAAATTAATTTCTTGTGTCATTGATTATTTGCCGGAAGGACAGCCTTATTTTGATGAGGATATGATAACCGATCAGCCGGAGCGCCAGCTTATTGCTGAATTTATCCGCGAAAAAGCTATTTATGCCCTCAAGGATGAAATTCCCCATGGTATTGCGGTCGTTATTGAATCGATGAAAAAACGGGGCAAAAATGTTGAAAGAAAAACACTTTCAACTACTGATTATAAGTCCGCCAATAGCGGAAAGGGGTATATTTTTGATATTAATGCAACGATTATCTGTGAACGTGATTCGCACAAACGGATTGTGATAGGGAAAAGCGGCGAGAATCTCAAAAAAATCGGAACCGGTGCGCGTTTTGAAATTGAGCGGATGCTCGGGCGCAAAGTTAATTTGCAGTTGTGGGTAAAAGTAAAAAGTGATTGGCGCGATAGCGAATACTTGCTTAAGGATTTTGGTTACCGCCCCTATTTTCATGAATAAATAAAAAAAAATTACAAATCCTATCTTTAAAAACAGGGTGTGCAGTATTGCAATCTGTAGCAAAAGAAGGGAATGTAAAATTAATGCTTAATCGTATTCCGGGAGCCGAAGAAGAAAAAGAATGGGATCACTTTTGTGCATCGGGGACTGTCAGTGACTATTTGGACTTTTTAAAAGCAAAACAAAACGATGAAGAGAGCAAGATAATCGGAGATGATGATGCAGGGATGCGAGAAAGTCACGGGTATCGTCCTTAAAGCCGAGCCAATCGGGGAATATGACCGGAGAATCGTTCTTCTTACCGGTGAAAAAGGAAAAATTGCGGCTTTTGCCAAAGGGGCAAGACGGCAGAACAGCCGCTTGCTTTTAGCGACGAACCCTTTTTGTTTTGGGACTTTTACCCTTTTTCACGGCCGGTCTTCTTATTCAATTTCAGAAACGGAAATCACCAATTTTTTTGCTTCATTGCGTGATGATTTTGCCGCCGCTTTTTATGGGATGTATTTTCTTGAATTGATGGACTATTACACCCGTGAAAATAATGACGAAAAAATGATGTTAAATCTTCTTTATCAATCGTTAAAAGCCATATGCCACCCTGCTTATGACAATCGTTTAATCCGTTATATTTTTGAAATCAAAGCCTTAACTTTAAATGGTGAATACCCCGGCCTCCCGGGGCGGAAAGACGAAGCATTGCCATATTCTGAAACGACCGTTTTTACCCTTGATTACATAACCAAAACCGGAATTAATAAACTCTTTAATTTTTCTGTCCCGGCGGAAATTTTGACCGAAATAGCGGAGATAGCAGATGTTTTCCGATACCGCTTCATTGATAAATCATTAAAAAGTCTCGAACTTCTGGATAACTTATAGTTGAAAAAGATGTTTTAGTCATATATAATTAATAGGTTGATACTACGGTCAAAACTTCATGTGTTTCATGAATGAATGAAAAAACATGGATTTGGGATCCGCAAGTATCCATGACTTTATTAGAAAGGTACAAAATGAAAAAACGTAACAAGAATAGAGCTTGCTTGTTTCTTTTAGCTATTTTCACCGTATTAGTGATGAGCGGTTGTAAAAATAATTCTTCCGAGTCCATTCCTGATTTCAAGTTGGAAAATGCGGTTAAAGTTAATGAAGATTTAAGCATTACCGCAACTTTGGTAGATTGTTTTGCCGAGGATTATTATGATCTTGATGAACTTTATCAAATGGTTAATCGTGAAGCTTTAGTTTTTAATGAAAAAAATGGCGCCGGGGGCCTGGCTGTTGAAAAAGTCACAGTTGAGGACGATAAGGTTAATGTCGCTTTAAAATTTTCGGACCGCGAAGCTTATGCTAATTATAATGAAGCCGTTTTTTTCGTCGGTACAATCGAAGCAGCTTTAAACATTGGTTTAAAATTGGACCAGATTCTGGTTGATATCAATGACCCGGACAAAACAATTGATCAGGAATCTTTAGTTGCGATGAAAGATAGCTTTATTCTGATTACGAATGAACACCGGAACGTTGGCCCGTTGACGGTTGAAACTTTTGGCAGGATTTCCTATGTCAGTGCGGGTATTGAGGTTTGGTACGGCCGCAATTCAGTGCGGATTGACAATATTAAAGATGAGTTAATATATGTGTTGTTTAAATGATTACGGTCTATTAAAGAGAGTTAATATACGCACCCATGGCAGATAATAAATCTCTCCGTCTCTACGCCCTGATTGGCTTAAGCGTTACGTTTTTTCCCGGGAAGAAGGCGGCCTAAGGTTTCCTGCGAGAAATATTATCTACATAGGGCAACAAAACGAAATTAATATACATAAAAGGAAGGAACAAATCATGGAAAAAACAATGGAAAAAATCGTCGCCCTTGCGAAAACGAGGGGCTTTGTATATCCCGGTTCGGAGATTTACGGCGGGCTGGCGAACAGTTGGGATTATGGGCATCTTGGTGTTGAGCTTAAAAACAATGTCAAAAAAGCCTGGTGGCAGAAATTTGTCATGGAAAGCCCGTATAATGTCGGCGTGGACAGCGCAATTATTATGAACCCGCAAGTTTGGGAAGCTTCGGGGCACCTTAAGAGTTTTTCGGACCCGATGATGGATTGCCGGGAATGTAAAGCCCGGTTCCGTGCCGACCAAATGATTGAAAATTATGTTGCGGCTAAAGAACCGGAATTAGAAGGCGCTTGCGATGGTTGGGACTTAGCCAAAATGAATGATTTTATCCTTGAAAATAAAGTGCCGTGCCCCACCTGCGGCAAGCACAATTTTACCGATATCCGGCAGTTTAATTTAATGTTCAAAACTTTTCAAGGCGTAACTGAAGATGCGAAAAATACCGTTTATTTGCGGCCGGAAACCGCACAAGGCATCTTCGTGAATTTCAAAAATGTACAGCGGACTTCGCGCAAGAAAATTCCTTTTGGTATTGCACAAATTGGTAAAGCATTCCGTAATGAAATTACGCCGGGCAACTTTATTTTCCGGACCCGCGAATTTGAACAAATGGAACTTGAATTTTTTTGCGAGCCGGACACCGACCTTGAGTGGTTTGCTTATTGGAAAGAATTTTGTATTAATTGGCTTAAGAGTTTGGGTCTGAAAGAAGATGAAATGCGAATCCGTGACCACGGCCCGGAAGAGCTTTCGTTTTATTCTAAAGCAACCACCGATCTTGAGTTTTTGTTCCCGTTTGGCTGGGGAGAGCTTTGGGGTATTGCCGACCGGACCGATTATGATTTAAGCCAGCACCAAAACGTATCGGGTGAAGATTTGTCTTATTTTGACGACAGCAAAAATATTCGTTATATCCCATATGTAGTTGAACCTTCGCTGGGGGTTGACCGGATGGCATTGGCTTTCCTGTGCGCAGCTTATGATGAAGAAGAACTTGGTGACGGCGATATGAGAACGGTTTTGCATTTCCATCCGGCACTAGCACCGGTGAAAATCGGGGTTTTCCCGCTTTCGAAGAAACTTAATGAGGGCGCAGAGAAAATTTTCACCAACCTTTCGAAGAAATATAATTGTGAGTTTGATGACCGGGGAAATATCGGAAAGAGATACCGGCGCCAGGATGAAATTGGCACGCCATTTTGTATAACTTATGATTTTGAGTCGGAAGAAGATAATAGCGTAACGGTACGGTTCCGCGATTCAATGGCGCAAGAACGGGTTGCGATTGCTGAATTGGAAGCATTTTTTGCGGAAAAGTTTACGTTTTAAATTCATTCCCGAGGAGATACCAGCTTAGAAAAGGATAAAGTTATGAAAACCTATACTGTTAATGAACTGCGGAAAATGTTTCTTGATTATTTTGAGTCTAAAGGCCACCTTGTGCTGAAAAGTGCATCACTGGTTCCGCATAATGATAATAGCTTATTACTGATTAATTCCGGGATGGCCCCGCTAAAACCCTATTTCACCGGCCAGGTTATCCCGCCGAAAAAACGGGCGGCTTCCTGCCAGAAATGTATCCGCACCGGTGATATCGAAAATATCGGAAAAACTGCCCGTCATGGCACTTTCTTTGAAATGCTCGGTAATTTTTCCTTTGGTGATTATTTTAAGAGTGAATCCCTCGCCTGGACGTGGGAATTTCTCACGGAAGTAGTTGGTTTAGATGCTGATCGTCTTTATCCTTCCGTTTATCTGGAAGATGACGAAGCGTTTGCGATTTGGGAAAATGAAATCGGGATAAAACCGGAGCGGATTTTCCGCTTTGGCAAAGCCGATAACTTTTGGGAGCATGGTGCCGGCCCATGCGGGCCGTGTTCGGAGGTTTATTATGACCGCGGCGAAAAATACGGCTGCGGTTGTGCTGATTGTACGGTTGGCTGTGACTGCGACCGTTATATTGAGATTTGGAATAATGTTTTTACCCAGTTTGATGGTGACGGAAAAGGCAATTATACAGAACTTGAGTTTAAAAATATCGATACCGGAATGGGTCTTGAGCGGCTTGCGGCGGCGGTACAGGATGTCGAATCGATTTTTGATATTGATACGGTACGGGCGCTTAGGGAAAAGGTTTGCGCTTTGGCAAATAAGGAGTATGCCCGTGAGGACAAATGGGATGTTTCGATCCGGATTGTCACCGACCATATCCGTTCGGCCACCTTTATGATTTCTGACGGGATTATGCCGACGAATGAAGGCCGGGGGTATGTCTTACGAAGAATAATCCGGCGGGCGGCAAGGCATGGCCGGTTATTAGGGATTGACGGGATTTTCCTTGCCCGGCTTAGCGATGCGGTGATTAATGGAAGCAAAGACGGTTATCCGGAACTTTATGAAAAAAAGGACTTTATTTATAACGTCCTTAATCAGGAAGAAAATAAGTTTAACAATACCATCGACCAAGGCCTTTCGATTCTTTCCGAAATGGAAGAGAAGATGGCGGGTGACGGTGCGGCAGTTTTGTCCGGCGAACAGGCATTTAAGCTTTATGATACCTACGGTTTCCCGATTGACCTTACGGTTGAGATTATGGCAGAAAAAGGTTATACCGTTGATATGGACGGTTTTTCAAACTTTATGCAAGAGCAAAAGGATAAAGCAAGAAAAGCCCGCAAAGATACGAATTATATGGGCGCCGATGCGACGGTTTACGAAGAACTTGACCCGGCTCTCAAATCAGAATTTGTTGGGTATGATTTGGTTAAGTGTTCCGCGGAAATTTTGGCGATAACCACCGATAGTGAAGTTACGGAGGCCTTAACTGATGGCCAGAGGGGGACAATCATTACTGATATAACTCCTTTTTATGCTACCGGCGGCGGCCAAAACGGTGATAGTGGATGTATTCAATTATTTGATGATAATTCAATTATTGGCGACTTTTCGGTTCGTGAAACCGTGAGGTTAACCGGTAATAAAATCGGACACATCGGTAATTTGAATTTGGGTATGTTAAAAGTTGGTGACAAAGTTGAATTAAAAGTTGATAATAGCAGCCGTAATGACATATGTAAAAATCATAGCGCAACTCATTTGCTTCAGAAAGTTTTGCGGACAGTGCTTGGTACGCATGTTGAGCAGGCCGGTTCATATGTTGATAAAGACCGGCTGCGGTTTGACTTTAGTCATTTTACCGCGCTGACAGCGGATGAAATAGCTTTGGTTGAGCAAAAGGTTAATGAGAAGATAGCTGAAAACATAGTGGTATCGGCAGAGGAAATGTCATTGGAAGCCGCCCGTGCGGCGGGGGCGATGGCGTTATTTGGTGAAAAATATGGCGAAAACGTACGCGTAGTCAGAATGAATGATTCGGTAGAGTTATGCGGCGGGACTCATGTCGGAAATACCGGGGCGATTACAGCTTTCAAAATTATTTCCGAAACCGGGATTGCCGCCGGGGTACGCCGGATTGAAGCGCTAACGGGACGGAGCGTATTTGAATATTATCAAAATAGCGAGCATATCTTGAATGAAATAGCGAAAAGCCTTAAGTCCGCACCGGCAAATGTTAAGGATAAAGTCGAAAGCTTATTAAGTGAAATAAAACAACTCCAAAGTGAAAATGAGTCGCTTAAGAGTAAAGCGGCGAAAGAAGCCCTTGGTGATGTTAGTGACCAAATCATTGAGATAAATGGAGTCAAATTGCTTGCGGTTAAAGTTGACGGGGTAGATATGAATGGCCTCCGCGATTTGGGCGACCAGCAAAAGGCAAGATTAATAACAGGTGTTATTTTAATCATTTCTGCCAGTGAAGGTAAGGTCAATCTGATGGCGATGGCTGATGAAAGTGCCCAGGCAAAAGGGGCCCATGCCGGTAATCTCATCAAGGCAATCGCCCCTTACGTTGGCGGCGGCGGCGGCGGCCGGCCGGGAATGGCGCAAGCCGGCGGGAAGAATCCGGCCGGAATTGAAGCGGCCCTTAAAGAAGCTGAAAATGTTTTAAGGGAGCAAATAGGAGATTGATATGTCACAAAGTACGGCACCCAAATGGTATATCGGTATATTGCTATTAATAGTTGCGATTGCTTTTCTGTTATTTGGTGCATTTCCAATGCAAATGAACTGGGGAATGTACGGATTGGCGCTAACGCAAATTGGTTTACTTTTGATTGCTTTGGCTGCCCCATGGTTATGTAAATGGAAACTAAAAGAAGTGATGCCAATCAAGAAAGTAACCGGGAAACATTTTTTCGGCACGCTGATTCTTTATTGCGCAACTTTTATTGTTGTAAATACAGTAACGATGATCATCGCTTATTTTTTCCCCGGAATGCTGGAAGTAAGCAGTGCCTTAGGCAGCTTTTTTGTGACTGTACCTTTTTTCGTTGCTTTAATTATTGTGGCGGTTTTACCCGGAATATGCGAAGAGGTTTTATTCCGCGGGGTTATTTTACATACAATGCGAAAATTTAAAAGCCAATTGGCAGTCATGTTAATCGTTGCGGTTATTTTCGGACTTTTCCATCTTGATGTTTATCGCTTTCTCCCGACCGCGATTATCGGGTTTGTGCTTACATATCTGATGATTAAAACGGAAAACTTTTTGCTTCCGGTTTTTTATCATTTTCTGAATAACGCGGTTTCCCTTTCGGCAGGGTACAGTGCGTTTAGTAATAGCGCAGAAGTTGAAGCAACGGCGGAAATTGGCTTGGAGTTTATCGGTGTTTATTTAATCTTAGCTACCCTCACCCCGGGACTATATTATTTCGCCGGAAGGTTGTTAAATCCGGAGCGGAAAAATAAGAAAGACAAATTTGTCGCAATTGCATTAGCGGTGCTTTTATTTGTCTTGGGGATGGGAATTTTTGCGCATTCGATTGATACAGGGGTAACAATCATGAGTTTTACACAAGGTGAATCGGTTGATAACAATACTCAACCGGTAATGCATGATGTTGTGGTTGATAAAGCAGGAATTTATGAATTATTTGTAGGGGTAGAACATGAAGCCGGTGTTATCATAACAGAAGCCAATTTTATGGATCAAACCGGACTTAGTATTTTTAATCCGGATTCCGGAACAGAATTTAATGCAAATAAAGGGCCGGTTTATTTGGAAAAAGGCATTTATATGATTGAATTTAATTTTGATGGCGGTACTTCCGAGCCGGTAGATGTGCAGTTTGCTTTTACTTTGAGGAGAATCGGGGGATTTTAAACTTTTGATTTATAGCTTTGTTTTAGGTGTTAGTCCACATGAATGAGTTTTGTGTGGATTTTTTTATTGCTTTAAATAAGAGTTCTATGAGTGAAATCTATGTAAGATATATGGGATAAATGTATAGAATAAGATGAGATAAAAATATGTGAAATATGTGAATGGAATAGCAAATGATATGTAAAACATATGAAATTAAATGTATTTTATAAGTGGTTACTGCGAGCTGAAAGGCGCATATATACTGGATGATAAGATAATGAAATTATATGGAAACATATTGATGTTAAATATATATACAACAAATGACTTGACAGTTAAAAAAATGTAAATTAATATATAAGTGCGGGGTATGGAAAATGAAAGGAGACCAATTATGTTGAAACATAAAAGAAAGTTTGCGTTATTACTTATTTTGATATTTGTTCTATCGACATCACAAGTGGTTTGGGCAAATTCTTGCGACCCACGTTGCTGGGGACACATAGAATTTAAGGAATTTGAAAATCAAACTAGAACAGGCACATGCATACATTGCGGAGTCACTACGGAGCGGCGCATTCGACAAGTTAGCTTCCATTATTGTCATGATAGGAATGTGGTTGAAATTAAGCGGTGGGTTTCTTATGGTTCGTGGAGTTCTTGGACACACCCTTGCAAGCAAAGTATTGAACTCTTTGAAATGCAATAGGTTTAAAAAAAAGGAGGACCCATTATGCTGAAAAATAAACGTATATTGGCATTTTTTCTTGCCGTGATGCTAATAATATCAGTATCATTTGTTGCTTATGCTAATACTTGCGCCTCTTTCTGTAGACGTCATATAACAGTGAAAAATTATGAAACCCAAAATAGAGTTGGAACATGTATAAATTGTGGGAGAATGACAGAAGGACGTTTGAGAAGTGCTACTACCAATATTTGCTATGATATAAATGCGAATAAACTTAAGGAATGGATTGATTATGGTTCGTGGACCGCATGGACACATCCTTGTAAGCAAAGTGCCTTGATTCCAGAAACACAATAGTGAAGAATATTGCTAAAATATTAACCTACATACCCCGCATATTTATGTGTCGATGAATGGAAGCTATCATGAAAAAAATATTACTTTTATTTTTAATCATTATATTTTTAACTGCTTGTACAAAGTTGCAAAACGAAGAAAATATTTCGTATAAGGAAGAGATATTTCCGGGGCTTAATTATAATAAAGAAACACTAGTGCTAGGCCTTTATCCCACTATATATAATCAACTTAAAAGTGCAATTTTTGATTTTAACAATACTAACTTATTTTATATGATTGAGATAAAGGAATACGAAAATTCAAATCAATTGAATATAGACATCATCAGTGGTAAAACTCCGGATATCATTCTAATGCCGCCTTATTTTATGATGGATATTTATGCTGATAGAGGCGTGTTTACAGACCTTTATCCATTGCTTGATAACGATTTAACTATTGATAGGGCGGATTTACAAGAAAACATCCTCAAGGCTTATGAAATAAATGGACAACTTCTGGGAATGCCGATTAATTATGTTATTGATACGCTTATCTTAACCCACTCACAAATTGGTGAAATGTATTCTTGGAATTTGGATGAAATGATTGAGTTTGTCAATAAGCAACTGCCAGAGAGTAAAATTTTTCAAAATCATAATAAATCGGCGATATTTGATATTTGTCTAAAGACTAATGGGGACGTCCTAATAGATTGGGGCGATGACGGTACTTTTAATCGTGATTTGTTCCTTGAAATCCTTAATTTTTCCAATCAATTTACATCTGATTATCTTTATGCCGAGGGGAATAATATCTTTGACAAAATTAAGGACAAACAAGTACAGTTTAATGAGCGTAGTATTGGGTCGGTAATTTTTCTTCAATTATTGCAACAGGAATTTGGTGAGCCAATTATTTTTCTTGGTTATCCAACGGAGGTGGGTAGTGGTAACATCGCAAACTCAGGAATATTATTAGCAATAAGCCAAGATTGTACCAATCATCAAGCGGCATGGTCTTTTATCAGTAGTATGCTAACCGAAGAGTTCCAAAATTCGAGTAGTAATTCACTTGTTTTACCCATTAGGAAAAGTGCTATAGAATTACATTTAAGAGGGATAAGAGAAGGTTCTTGGGCAATAACCGGAACTGATATTGAATTTGAGCTTTACCCCGCCACAGAAGATGAACAGCAACAACTACGGGATTTAATAAACAGCGTTACAAAAACACGCAGTTGGGATGCGCGGATTGAAGATATATTACGGGAAGAAGCGCAATCATTTTTGACCGGGTTAAAATCTGCTGAAGAAGCTGCCGATATTGCCGCCAACCGGATTGAGATTTATTTAAACGAATTTAGGTAAAATCCTTGACTACCTGGAATATTGTGTTATAATCACTAGTGGAAGTGAAATAACCCAAACAGTCGTGAGATTTTGGGGCTGAAGGGAGGGTTGGAAAATGTCAAGTGTTATCGTAAAAGAGAATGAAACTTTAGATAGTGCCTTACGCCGCTTTAAAAGAAGTTGCGCAAAAGCTGGTATCCAGCAGGAAATCAGGAAGCGTGAGCATTACGAAAAACCGAGTGTCAGACGGAAAAAGAAGTCTGAAGCTGCTAGAAAGCGCAAGTTTAACTGATGAAAATCTCAAATCTTGCAGGGCCGCAACCGTACAGTGCGGTCCTTTTTTGTACTTAAATGCTATCTTTTTTTTGGAAAAGAGTAAAAATTTCATTTTTTTAGTCACGAGATGATTAAGCGGGGAAAAAACACAAAAGGAAAAGAGAACTATCATCCTTGTTTTTTCAATAACTTTGAATTAAAATGTAACAAACCAGTTAAATTTTAGAAAGGCGGGAAATATGTTGAAATTTCTGCAAATACTTGGCATAGTAATTGCCGCAGTCATTATTATTATTTTAGGAGTGGTGGGTAGTATGAGATACAATTACACAAAATTAATTAAAGAAATATGCGATTACCTTGAAGTCAAATATGGAGGGAGGTATGTCGTTACTCGACTTATTTCAGACAGAGGGGAGGGTATACCGAGCAAGGCTTTCATCCACCCTGAGGGCAACGAAACAGAATGGTTTGTTGTCCGTATTTATACTGACGATGATACCGGAATCCGTGAGTTCAGCGATGGTTATGCATTCCTATTTGTAGAGAAAGAGATTTTTCCGGAATACCAGCCGTTTATTGCAGCGGCTGAACCAAATGCTAAGATAGCATTACATATTGATAATTCATCTCAAGTAACAAGTGGGGATTATGACAGGGATGTTTCGTTTGACGGCCTTATTGAGAACGAGCGAGCTTTTGTCATAAATATCAAGATATTTGTAAGTGATGATTTATTAACTGAAAAAGAAGCTTTTTTTGAAAAAATGAGCTGGGTGATGACTGAATCACCGCGCAAAAATGCTATTCATAAATATATGATAATATTTATAAAGGAATATGAATTTGTTGATTTTGATGTACAAAAACACAAAGGCTCTGGATTTTCAACAGCTTTTAAGGAACTTGATGAAATAATGGCATATACATATGTAAATCACACACAAAATAAGGAACAATCAGAAATTTATGATATTTTGATGGAAAGTTTCAGAGATGTTTCAAATTTTAGCATAGGGAATCTGCTTAATCAGATAAGGGGTGAAGGTAATGAATGATTCCCAGATGGCATTGTTGAGCAAATTTGCTTATTTAGACATGCCGATAGAAGATATAAAGGAAGGCACTACAATGCTGGAATTGGTTGAATATTGCAGCAAGCTTTCAGAAAAAGAATTAAAGGATTTAGGTGTCAAAAAGAAACAATTCGACCTTGTCTTTGATGCAATAAAAAATGACCCTATTTTAAGTAGTTTAACGATTGCGAAATTTGAAAGTAAAAAAGATAAAGATGACTCAGGATTTACAGCATATTCCTTTGTAACTCCAGAAAATAAAGCAATAGTTGCTATTCGGGGTACAGATGATGTTACAGTTATTAGTTTACTAACTGGTTCGGCTCCGGGTACTAATTCGGCCCTTTCTTCAAAAGATTTATTGTTAACGGCACAGCAAAAGGATATGTTAGTTTTTATTGAGGAAAATGTTATCGGTAAGGGATATATAAAAATCTCGGTAACAGGACACTCACAAGCTGGCCAATTAAGCCAAACGGCTACGGTTTTATTTGATGAAATCAAAAATTGTATAGTTTTTAATACCATTGGCTTTAATGATGAATTTTTGGAAAAATATAAAGATGAAATCAATAAAAATAGTGGCAAAATAACATCATACAAGGCTAATTGGGACGGGGTTGTTGGAAGAAAAGGGGTTTTCAATTCGGCGTATGGTGTTGCTCAAGGGGATCTTCTGGGAGCAAATGTCATATGGGGCAACGATATGGAAGGGGGCAAAGTAACAGGCCATCCGATGTTTAATTGGGTTACATATTTTGATGAACAAGGATTTTATAACAGGTCATCTGAAAATGATAATCATGATTTCCCTATTGCTGGTATTATAGCTGCCATATCCGCAATCGCAGAAGGTATTAAACAGATGATGAAAGGTGTTAGTGCAGCGGTTAGCTCAATTATCATACCGGTTTTTAATGGTATAATTAGCGTTGTTAATTTGGTGATTAATCTTGTAATAGGGATTATAAACGAAATGGGCAGGGTTGCAAAGAGTGTCGGGGGGTTAATTGGACAGCAATGGGGCTGGCACTTTGATGTGCCCCCTATCTCAAAGATTCAACCATCACCCTTTTCTTCCTTTGCAACCGGCGGTTTCCCTTCCCCAGGCCAATACTTCCTTGCCCGCGAGGCCGGCCCCGAGCTTGTTGGTACATTAAATGGCTGTACCGCAGTTGTTAATAATGGCCAAATCGTTGAAGCAGTAAAAATAGGGGTTTATAGGGCATTTTTATCAGCGTTAACAGAAAATAACTCAAAAGGTCCGGCTATTGCCAGAGTTTTTCTTGACGGTAAACAAATTGCTTTCGCAGAGCAAGTATAATCGTAAAAAACAGTCATGCGAAAATTTGTGTACTTGCATTATTTGTCTCAAAAACGCATAGGTATTGTTAAAGAACGCACATTTAGGAGCTGATATGAGACTATTTTTGCGGAAAACCGCGATTGTTTTCCTTAGTTTAATCTTAATTTTAACTCCCTGCTTCCCGGCAAATGCCCAGACCGGAAAAGAATCCGGCATCGCACCAATAAAAGAAACGCCCTCATACATATTGATTGAAGCCCAGACCGGGCAGGTAATCGCCGAACTAAATGCTAATGAACGTTTAGCACCGGCTAGTATCACCAAGATTATGACCCTGTTGATTATTTTTGATTTTATTGATAAAGGGCGGGTTAAACTTGAGCATGAAATCATCACAAGTGCTTATGCCAAATCAATGGGTGGTTCGCAAGTATTTCTTGAGGAAGGTGAAATTCAAACTCTTGAAACATTAATCAAGTGTATTGCAGTTGCTTCCGGTAATGATGCCAGTGTTGCCGTAGCCGAGCATATTGCCGGAAGTGAGGCGGAATTTGTTAAGCTGATGAATGAGCGGGCCCGGGAATTGGGAATGAGAGATACCAATTTCACCGACTCAAGCGGCCTTACTGATGATGATAATCATTATATGAGTGCAAAAGACGTCGCAACTGTTTCACGCGAATTAATTACGAAATATCCGGAAGTACTTGAGTATACACAAATTTGGATGGAAGATATCATCCACAATACTGTCCAAGGTTCATCAGTATTCACTTTATCCAGTACAAATAAACTACTGCGAATGTATGAGTGGGCGACTGGATTAAAAACCGGATCAACTTCGAAAGCAAAATTCTGCCTTTCGGCAACGGCAAGCCGTGATGGTATTGATTTGATAGCTGTAATTATGGCTGCCCCCAGCGGTAAAACACGGTTTGAAGAAGCAATGGCTTTGCTCAATTATGGTTACACAGTTTCACAATTATTTGAAGACAAAAACGAGGATGCCTTGCCGGTTTTGCCGATCCGCGGCAGTGTAGAAGATTATGTGGAAATTGAATATCAAGGCCCGTTTAAATATCTTGATATCAAGGGAAGTGATTTAACCCAGATTGAAAAGGTAATAAATTTGCCGGGAAAATTGACTGCGCCGGTCAATAAAGGTGATGCGATAGGTGAAGCTGTTTATCGTCTTAATGGTGAACGGGTCGGAAGTGTTTCGATATTTTCGGCAATGACAGTTGAAAAAGCGGGTTATATTGACTATTTAGGTAAAGCATTCCGGTTATTATTAGTATAAAAACGAAGCGATAGTTACTGTTCAGATGTCACTATTCCGCGAGGTGTTTTGCTCGTATTTTGCGCAAAATCCCGAGTTGTGATAGCGCCAAATCGCGTTTTTTGCGATTTGTGTGCACATTTGTTGCTGTTTACGGCTTGCCGTGAACAGTAACGAAGCGATATTTTAAGCCATCAAAACTTCGTTTCGGGGTTGTCGAATTAGAAAAAATAGGTTAAAATGATATTCAGTAGATTATAGAATCATGGGAGTTATATATGGGGCAGATTTTAGAATCGCTGGATTTTTCAGAAGTGAGAATCGCAGACTTTACGGCGGAGATTATCTTTATCCTGATTGCTTTGCTCGTAATTAGCCTACTGGTTATTTGCATCCGCGATATTAACCGCTTCGTTATCCGCGAATATTATTTTTGTGCGACCGGCCTTAAGAAAAATGCTAAATTATTATTGATTACCGATATGCACAATAAGCAATATGGCCGTAATAATCAAGTTTTATGGAATGCAATTGATTTGATAGCGCCGGACCTTATTTTGATTGCCGGGGATATGATTACTGCCGGCAAATATGACAATACCCCGGCTTATGAATTTTTACGCCTGATTTCATCAAAGTATCCGGTTTATTATGCAAATGGCAACCATGAAAACCGTTTGACTTTGCTTGCGGGGCAATATGCCCCGGTGGCAGATGAGTATGAACAGGCGCTTTCGGAGTTACCGGTTAAACGGCTGCGGAATGAACATGAGCATCTTGCCGATGTGAATCTGAATATTTACGGACTTGATCTTGAGAATGATTTTTTCAAACGGTTTGCCAAAAATGAGTTAACTGTTGAATATCTGGATGAAAAAATTGGTACACCGTCAGAGAAAGCCGTAAATCTATTAATTGCCCACAATCCGGAATTTTTTCCGGTTTATGCTGATTGGGGTGCCGATTTGGTCGTTTCCGGCCATTTGCATGGCGGTATTGTCAAATTGCCGTTATTAGGCGGTTTGATTTCACCGCGTTTCCGGCTTTTCCCGAAGTATGACGGCGGCTTATTTACGGAAAAAAAATCAACGATGATAATCAGCCGCGGGCTTGGGAGCCATATTTTACCGTTACGTATTTTTAATCCAGGCGAGCTGGTTGTTATACATATGCGCCATTAGGAGGGACTAAAGATGAACAAAATTAATACGAAATTATTTGATCATACAATATTGGCGGCCGATGCTACCGAAGAAGAGGTAGCCAAGGTTTGTGCCGAAGCGGTTGAACATGGTTTTATGACCGTCTGTGTTAATAGTTTTTATGTCAATTTTGCCAATGAGAAGTTAATGGGAAGTGATGTAAAAGTCTGCGCAGTTGTCGGTTTCCCTCTGGGGAAAATGATGACGGCCGCTAAGTGCAGTGAGGCAAGGCTTGCGATAAAATATGGTGCTTCGGAAATAGATATGGTAATAAATATCGGCGCCCTTAAAGGTAAAAGATATAGTATTGTCCACGATGATATCAAACAAGTTAAAAAAACCTGCGGCAGAAATATTATCCTAAAGGTAATCATTGAAACCTGCCTTCTCACCGATGAAGAAAAAAGAATTGCCTGCCGTTTAGCGGAAGAAGCAGGCGCAGATTTCGTCAAAACCTCGACTGGTTTTTCAACCGGCGGGGCTACCGAAACAGATATACTGTTAATGCACGATGAAATCGGCGACCGGATGGGTATCAAAGCCTCCGGAGGTATCCGGACCCGTGAAGATGCTGAAAAAATGCTTGCCGCCGGTGCAACCCGTTTAGGGACAAGCCGTACGGTTGAGATTGTGAGTTAAAATGGCATTACAGGTAAAACTACAGGTCTTCGAGGGGCCCCTCGACCTCCTTTTGCATCTTATTGAGAAAAATAAAGTTGATATCTACGATATCCCTATCGTTTTGATTACCGAGCAATATCTGGAATATATCCGCCATCTTGAAAACGAAGACATGAATCTAATGAGCGAGTTCCTGGTAATGGCCGCGACCTTGCTTGATATTAAATGCCGGATGCTGCTTCCGCCGGAAGAAAACGAAGATGGCGAAGAGGAAGACCCCCGTGCCGAACTGGTTCAGAAACTGCTTGAGTTCAAGATGTACAAATATATGTCTGCGGAGCTAAGGGACCGCCAGCTTGATGCCCGCCGCAACTTGTTCAAAGTATCATCATTACCCGACGAAGTCCGTAATTACCGTGAACCGTTAGATTATGATGAACTTATTGGTGATGCTACTTTATCCAAATTGCATGAACTTTTTAAAAATATGTTAAAACGTCAGGTGGACAAAATTGACCCGATCCGTTCAACTTTCAGCGAGGTTGAAAAGGATGAAATCAATATGGAACAAAAAATGTCTTACGTTGAAGCATACTTGGAAGAACACACAAAATTCAGTTTCGTTTGCTTGTTGGAACGCCAAAAGAGCAAAATGGAAATCATCGTTACCTTTCTTGTCATACTTGAATTAATGAAGCTTGGGCGGATTATTATCCGGCAGGATGAATTAAAAGACGATATTATCATTGAAAAAGCAAAGAGCAAAAAAGTGTCGCCCGGCGGCGAACTTTCGAAGCTTGCGAAAGGCCATATTAATGGAACGAAATGAGGCAAAGGGGATTTTAGAAGCGGTTCTTTTTACAATGGGCGAGTCGGTTGAAATAGAAAGGCTTGCTTTGGTAATTGAAGAAGAAAAAGAAACAACTTATGAAATCCTGCTCGAAATGAAAGCGGAATATGAAGCGAATAACCGGGGCATTGCCCTTTTAGAACTTGAAGATTCTTTTCAAATGTGTACCCGCGGCGATATGTATGAACACCTTATCAAAATTGCCAAAACCCCGCGCAAATACGTCCTGACGGAAACCCTTTTGGAAACTCTTTCGATTATTGCCTACAAACAGCCGATAACCCGGCTCGAAATTGAAAAAATCCGGGGCGTAAGTTGCGACCATGCCGTAAACCGTTTGCTTGAATTTGAATTAATCAGTGAACTAGGCCGCCTTGATGCACCGGGGCGACCGCTCCTTTTTGGCACTACCGAAGAATTTCTTCGGTGCTTCGGCGTAAAATCCTTAGCCGACCTCCCGCAAATGAACCCCGTGCAAATCGAAGAGTTCAAACTACAAGCGGAAAATGAAGTTATGCTGCAGTTGGATGTGTAGAGAGTAAATATATAGAGAGTAAGAAAAGACAGACAAAAACATCTCGCAGGAACATTAGGCCGCTTTCTTCCCGGGATAGAATGTTTATGGAAGCCAATTAGGCCGTAGTGACTAAGAGAGTTTATTGTCTGGCTTGCTGTATGTAGATGGTCTTTAGAAAGGCAAAATATGAACCGTTTTACCGGCACCAATAACTATGTTGCTTCAGAAGAAATGAAACTAGCCGTCAATATTGCCGTATCATTAGGAAAACCTTTGCTGATCAAGGGTGAACCCGGCACAGGAAAAACTATGCTCGCGGCATCAGTTGCAAACTCCCTTGACAAAGAGCTGATTATATGGAATATCAAGTCAACAACCAAAGCACAGGAAGGGCTCTATGTATATGATACCATCCGCCGCCTTTACGACGGCCAATTTGGTGAGGAAGGGGTTTCCGATATCGCCCGGTATATTACCTTGGGTAAACTTGGCGAAGCGTTTGCCGCCGAAGAGCAAGTTATACTGTTGATTGATGAAATTGATAAGGCCGACCTTGAGTTTCCCAATGATTTATTGTGGGAACTAGACCAAATGGAGTTCTTTATCCCGGAAACCAAACGAACGGTTAAAGCGAAGAAACGGCCGATAGTAATTATTACGTCAAATGCCGAGAAAGAATTACCGGATGCGTTTTTGCGCCGTTGCATTTTTCATTATATTGATTTTCCGGCGGCCGATTTAATGGAAGAAATTGTCCGCACTCATTATCCTGATATTGAAGCAAATCTTCTTGCTAGTGCGATGAAACGTTTTTATGATATCCGGGCGCTTCGTGACCTGCGCAAAAAACCAAGCACTTCGGAACTGCTTGATTGGATAAAAGCGTTAGAGCTAGGCGGAATTTCAGCAGAGCGGCTTATGAATGAATTACCATTCCCCGGGGTAATTATTAAAAAAGATGAAGACTTGGAAAGTACGAAGAACTTATCTAAGATGTATTAAGTGGTACGGCATCAAAGATAAACCAGTCCCGCTTTGCGGACCCTCTTCATACGAGAAAAAAATATGTTTATAGAATTTTTCCACATTTTAAAAGCAAAAGGTTTAAACATCAGCTTAAATGAATGGCTCACCCTCCAGGATGCGCTTAATAAAGATTTAGCCGGGAACAGCCTGACCGCTTTTTATTATATCGCCCGGGCGGTTTTGGTGAAAAGTGAAACCGAATATGACAAATTTGACCTTGCTTTTTCCGAATGCTTTAAGAATATTGAATCCGATAATATTATTTCAAAAGAAATGCAACGCTGGCTTGACAAAGAGGAATTGACTGACTTGGTCAATGAAGATGAGCGGAATATGCTTAATCAGGCTGAAGAATCGGCATTAGACAAAAATGAGATAGAAGAACAGTTAAAAGAGCGGCTTAAGGAACAGGATAGCGAACATAACGGCGGTAACTATTGGATTGGCACAATGGGTAAAACATCGTTTGGAAATACCGGGGCCAATATGGGCGGAATCAGGATTGGCGGTGTCACCGGCCATCAATCGGCTTTTGCGGTGATTGGGGCCCGCAGGTACAAAGATTTCCGGGACGACCGGATTATTGATAACCGCCAGTTTCAGTTAGCTTTGCGGAAACTGCGGCAGTTTTCAACCCGGCTTGATATTCCCAAAACGGAGCTTTATATCAATGGCACGATTAATAAAACCTGTAATAACGGCGGTTTTCTGCAAATTGTAATGGAAAAACCGCGCAAAAATGCGGTAAAGTTATTGTTGCTTATGGATTCCGGCGGGACAATGATACCCTATACATCTTTATTGAATGAGTTATTTCAATCAGTTCATAAAGCGAATCATTATAAGGATGTAAAGTGTTATTACTTCCATAACTGTATTTATTCACATTTATACAAAAGCCCGGAGTGCGAAAATGGCGACTGGGTTGAAACGGACTGGCTTTTCCGCAATTTGGATAGTGATTACAAAGTTGTCATCGTTGGTGATGCGGCGATGGCACCGGAGGAACTTTATTCCGCTACCGGCAATTACCGGGGGCCGAACGGCGGCCTTTCAGGGTTTGCGTGGCTGAATCTAATGAAACGGAATTACCGGAAAGTTGTCTGGCTTAATCCCAAGATGGCACCGGGACATGCCCCGTGGCGCGAAGCGGAAACGGCGGTGAAAAACCTTTTCCCGATGTACAAACTGACCGTAGCCGGGTTAAAAAATGCAATGGAAGAGCTAATGAGGAAATGACTAAAATGAACACAGAAACAAGAAAAATAAATCAAGCACTTTATATTGTCATTATTACATTTGCCCTGATAATCGGAATTATCTTGGGGTTATGGCAAGTTAAACCCCCGCAGGTAGACGAAACTTCTTTATTTTATCCTGCTTTTCTTAAGATGATGGCAAATATAGAACGGCTTGCAGTAGAGCCGCATCCAAGCGGTTCCGCCGAAATTGAACGTGTCCGGGCGGAACTGCTTGCCGAAATTGAGGCAATGGGCTTAACCGCGATAGTCGAGGATGCATCCTATACTAAACCTGAGTTAGTTGAACTATTTGCCGATTTGTGGAGTGATTTGTCACCGGATGAATTGTGGGAGCTTAATAAAGAATGGGCAATGGAAGAGTACGGTATTGATAATATTTATGATTGGTTTAATCATATGGTAAGGCTTGACGGAGCAGATAGCCTTGTTAACATTCTGGTCAAATTAGAAGCACCTGATACCGACCGTGGTATTATGTTTGTTGCCCATTACGATAGTGTTGCGGCGGGGCCCGGTGCCGCCGATGCGATGTTACCCGTATGCGCAATGTTGGAAGTAATGAGGTTGTTCGCCGGGAGCGGGGAACTAAAGAATAGTCTTTACTTTCTCTTTACCGATGGGGAAGAGATGGGTTTGCTTGGTGCCTGGAAATTTGTTGAAGCGCATCCCGGAATGAAAGATAAAATTGATATGGTGATTAATCTTGAAATGCGGGGTAATAGCGGCGGTGTGATTCTTTTTGAAACATCACCTAAAGATTACCGGCAAATGAATGCTGTTTTAAAATCAGGCGCAAAGCCGATTGGTTTTTCCTGGGCAGTGGCCGTTTACCGAATGATGCCTAACAATACGGATTTCACCGCTTTTTTGAATCATGGTTATCAAGGGATAAATTTTGCCGGGATAGAAGGGGTTGAGCATTATCATATGCCAACTGACAATTATGAAAACTTAAATTTAAATACCGCTTGGCATTATTTAAAGACAGTTCTCGCCCTGGCAGATTATGCAGCAAACAATTCCCTTGAAGATTTGCGCAAACCGTCCGGGGATGCCGTGTTTTTTCCTTTCCTTCCGGGGGTGACGGTGCTGATGGCCGCTTGGGTTTCGCAAGTTTTGGGTGTGATTATTTGTCTGCTTGCGGTTAGTTTCATGATTATCCAAATACGCCGAAGAAACTTTAAAGTTTCATTTTCAAATATAATAATGGGGGCACTAGTCTTGATTTCAGCACTTAGTGCGATATGGTTTTCGGCCGGAAGTTATATTTTTTATATCCCGCTATTTGCGATGGTGGTGACAAAGAGCCTTAAAAAATGGCCGGCGGCCCATATTGCCGCTTTGGCACTTTCTATTACAACAGCGTTGATTTTGTGGGTTCCGGTGATATTCCTGTTATGGGTAAGTATGGTGCAGCCGATGATGTGACACATCAGCAGGAAAACAAGTGACTGCGAAGCAGGCATTTATTTTCACCTGATGTAGCAACTCCAGACCATAGGTCTGAAGTAAAATAAAATATATAAATATATTGGAGGACAATATGAAACTATTTGAAGAATTAAAAGCGCGGGGTTTGATTGCCCAATTAACCGATGAGGAAGAAATAAAAGAGCTGATTAATAATGGTAAAGCCACTTTTTATATGGGTTTTGACCCGACGGCTAACTCCTTGCATATTGGTCATTTCATGGCTTTTTGTATGATGAAACGGCTGCAGTTGGCCGGGAACCGCCCGATTGTCCTACTTGGCGGCGGCACAGCAATGATTGGTGACCCGAGCGGCAAAACCGATATGCGTTCAATGATGGATACACAGATGATTGATGATAACTGTGAGCGTTTCAAGCAGCAAATGGAAAATTTCCTTGATTTTGGTGAAGGAAAAGCCATGTTCGTTAATAATGCCGACTGGCTGCGGGATTTGAATTATATTGATATGCTGCGGGAAGTAGGCGCCCATTTCAGCGTTAACCGGATGCTTGCGGCCGAATGTTACAAGCAGCGGATGGAAAAAGGTTTAAGTTTTCTTGAGTTTAACTACATGATTATGCAAAGTTATGATTACTATGTATTACATCAGAAATATGGCTGTAATATGCAGCTTGGCGGTGACGACCAGTGGAGTAACTTACTGGCCGGTGCCGATTTAATCCGCCGCAAATTGAGTAAAAATGTTTATGCGATGACCAATTCGCTTTTGCTTAATTCGGAAGGTGAAAAAATGGGTAAAACAGTTAAGGGCGCATTATGGATAGACGGCGCTAAAACTTCACCGTTTGAGTTTTTCCAGTATTGGCGTAATGTTGCTGATTCCGATGTCGTCAAATTCCTTAAAATGATGACCTTCCTGCCCCTTGAGCAAATCAATGAAATGAATGAGTGGCAGGGTAGCAGGTTAAATGAAGCGAAAGAAATTTTGGCCTATGAAGTAACGCAAATGATTCATGGGACCGAAGAAGCGGATAAAGCAAAAGCCGGGGCTAAGGCGTTGTTTGCCGGCGGCGGCGGGGCCGATATCCCGACAACGGTGCTGACCGCTGATGATTTTGAAAATGAAGCAATCGACATCGTTTCACTTTTAGTTAAAGGCGGGTTGGTTGCCAGCCGTTCCGAAGGCCGCCGCGCCGTCGAGCAGGGTGGGGTTTCCGCCGGTGATGATAAAGTGGCCGACTTTAAGGCAACTTTTAACAAAGGGCAATTTGCCGAAGATGGTTTGTTATTAAAGAGAGGTAAGAAACATTTCCGGAGGTTTACAGTTTAAGTAAAAGGGAGAAAAACAATGATAAACAAAATTTATACACTTAATCTTAAAAAAATTAACTTAGAATGGTTATATGTACCTGACGTTGAATATTATGAATATGAAAATTGCAAACGGTATCTGCAATTAATTGTCCCATATAAGAATATGTGGACGACTAAGAGAAAGTTCCCTTTAGTTTTGTTTATTCCCGGTTCGGCATGGTATAAGCAGGAAATGTACAATAATATACCAAAGCGTTCAGAATTAGCCAAACGTGGTTTCGTAATTGCAGAAGTGCAATATCGCGAATCAGAAATAGCAGCTTTCCCGGCTCAAGTAATTGATTTGAAAAATGCCCTTCGTTTTATCGGCACGATAGCCGAACATTATCGTATTGATATGGATAATGTTTTTATCGCCGGTAATTCATCCGGCGGGCATATTGCTTTGCTTTCAGGGTTGACAATCGGTTATAATGAACTTGATACATACAAAGCCGAGGAAATTCCCGTTAAAATAAAAGGGATTATCAACTTTTTTGCCCCGACAGAAATGAGCTTTTTTAATGGTGAAAAACCGGTTGAAGCATTACTTGGGACCGATGACATAAATAAAGTCCCCGAGCTTGCAAAGAGTGCTTCCTGTTCTACTTACATCAGTGAAAGAGAAATTCCCCCGATATTAATGTTTCACGGCATCGAAGATGATATAGTAGATATTTGCAATAGCCGGGTTTTGTTTGATAATCTAAGGTCATATGATAAAGATGTTGAATATTATGAAATAGAAGATGAAGGGCATGGCGGCGGCACATTTTGGTGCAAGGAAATTTGGGATATAGTCGAGAGGTTTATGAAGCGGCATACTACTAAAAGTAAGGATTAGTTAAATGAAAATACTTACTATAAACGGCACCCAAATCACCTATACCCTTACTAAATCCCGCCGGAAGAGCCTTGCGATTTGTATAAAGCCTGATTCTTCAATTCATATTAGAGCGCCTTTTTTTGTTTCGCAGCGAGAAATTGAGGGTTTTATCCATGACAAATATGATTGGATAATAAAAACCATTGACCGAATCAGTCAACGAAGAAAGCAACATGAGAGTCAACGGGAAAATCAAGTTGAAAGAAAGTTTATTACCGGCGAAACCTTACCTTTTCTAGGTAGAGATTATACTCTAATTGTAACCGAAGTAAATAAAAAACGCAGTAAGATACAAATCAATGAACTGACTAAAGAAATATATTTGGCATTCGGTTGTACCGATTGTCGTTCTCTTGATATCTACGATAATATTCCTATCAAGTTAAAACAAGCTGCTATCGAATCGTGGTACCGTTCGCAAGCAAGGGAGCTAATTCATGAAAAAGCCGCCTACTTTGCCCAAATTCTAAATGTGTCTTATCATGATATCCGGATTAAAGACCAGAAAACCCTATGGGGAAGTTGTTCTTCTAAGGGTAATCTTAATTTCAACTGGCGGATTGTTTTTGCCCCTGAAGAAGTTCTTGAATATCTGGTTATCCATGAGCTTTGCCACCTAAGTTTTATGAATCATTCGGCGGATTTTTGGCAATGTGTCGAAAGCATTCAGCCGAATTATAAGCAGGTTAGAAGGTGGTTAAAGGAAAATTCGGCTGTTTTAAGAAGAGATTTGAATGTTATTTGACTTATGTTAACAATCGTTTCCGCGGTGTGTATTATTTGTACTTCGCCGTAAAACACGCTTTCGTTTGGTGTAAAATGCAGCGGACACTAAGGCGGCATGATACACCGCCAAGTGCCGGCGTTTTCCAACGGTTTTCTTGCAAAGTCAAAATACCCACTCGCGGCTGATATACAAAGAGAGCAAAAACATCTCGAAGTTGCATTAGGTCGCCTTCTTCCCAGGATTAAATGTGGATTAGAACCAATTAGACCGTAGCAACGGAGAGAGTTTATTGCTCTCCTTGCTTTTCATTGATAGTATATAACTCTTCAACGCAAAATTAAGCAAAAAACACTTGCATTATTTTTCCAATTTTGCTAATATGAAAATATGTGAGTTGACATAATTTGTCGTACAAAAAAGTTATGTAAATGGTAAATGTTTTTCGGAGGAAATCAATGGACGAGAAAAAGTTTTTTAATAGAGGTTTTATGCGGCGGGTTTTTGCCTTGACCCTGGTTGCGATTCTTTTTTATACCAGCACTGTTACATATATTAGTACCTTGGCAACTAATAATGATTTTAGTATCAACAATGAGTTGAATCTGGAATTACCTGATGGCGAAGAAACCGGCGGTGAAGAACTTGGCGATGAAAATACTGACAGGGGAAATACTGAAGAAAACGATTCCGATGATTTAACCGATATTGATGAGAATGATGAAGCAAATGAAGAAGATGAAACCGGCGATATCGAATTAACAGAAGAAGAAATCGATGCCCAATTGGAAATTCTCAAACAACAATTAGAAGAAGCCCATGAAGCAGTTCTTTCAGCGCAAGAAAATGCGGTTAATGCCTTACAGGAAATCACGGCAAGAAAATCTGTTTTTGCCTTGGTATATTTATGTGAATACTACAATGTAAGACAAGATGCGTCACTTGATTCCGGAACAGTAGTCCGGGCTTATTCCGGGCAAACCGTAGAAATCCGCGGGATTGAATTTCTTGACGGCGAGTTTTGGTACCGGGTTAGTTTTTATCTGCTTAATGACAATGTCACCGCTGAACAAGAAATTACTGATGCCGATTTTACTCTTTATACCGGTTATATTGAAAGCAGCTATCTTGCATATTCGGACGAGCTTTTGCTTGAGTGGGAAGCTAATTATTTGATTCCCTGGCTTGAAGCAGTCTTACATTATGAGAATAGCCTGTTTGAGTTAGAAATGTATCTTAAGGAACCGGAAGTCATTGAAGAAATAGAGGAACTTGAAGAAGAATTAGAATTTTTGGAAGAATTCGAATCATTTTTCGCCGCCGCCGCTTTTGCCGACTTTTCATTTGGTGATACCGGCCTGATGGCAAATTCTTTTGCTGACATTTCGGCGACCTCGATAAGTTTTTCCGCTGACATTGAGCAATTTCCGGCAAGTTACCGCCCGGCTCTTTATGCGCTGAAAAGTAAATATCCCTCATGGACATTCGTCAGACAAAATACGATTCATAACTGGGCAACGTCAGTAAACGGCCAGGTAAACCCGGCTCACCGCAGCCTGATTTGGGATACGGCAATCCCGACATGGCGGGGGGCATGGTATGAGGGCCGGTGGCATATTGCAACCAGGGAAGCCGTTGAGCATATTATGGACCCGCGTAATAATCTGACGGAAAGTTGGGTCTTCCAGTTCGAACAATTAACCTATAACAGCTCATATCACAATCTTGCTTCAATGAGTAATATTTTGCAAGGCACTTTTATGAGTGGTTTAATCCCCGGTGATTCGCGGACATATGCCCAGGCTTTTATGATTCTTGGAGCCAACAACGGGATTAGCCCTTATCATCTTGCCGGGCGTGTGCGCCAGGAACATGGTACCGGCGGTTCGGCGCTGATTTCCGGAACTTATCCCGGTTTTTTAGGATTATTTAATTACTTTAATATCGGTGCTTCCGGTTCGACGACTACGCAAGTTATAACCAACGGGCTGACCCGGGCAAGAAACGAGGGTTGGACTACTCGCTACCGGTCGCTGGAAGGCGGTTCAACTTTTATTGGCAATAGTTATATAAAGCGGGGGCAAGATACTCTTTATCTGCAAAAGTTTAATGTCTCCAACGGGGTTTACAGCCATCAGTACATGCAAAATGTCCAGGCCCCGCGCTCGGAAGCAACTACGACATTTAACTCATACCAAAATTCGTTACATAATGCTTTTGTCTTTAAAATTCCGGTTTATAGCGGGATGCCGGAGTCGGCTGTCCCGGTTAACCCGAATATCCGGGCAACAAGCCTTTCGATCAATAATCATGCGGCAACGCTGGCAATTGGCAATACCTTAACCCTTGCCGCTACCGTTCTTCCTAATGATACGGCGAACAAAAAGGTTACCTGGGCAAGCAGCAATGAAAGTGTTGCAACGATAAACCGGGATACCGGAGTTATTACCCCACGGGCCGCCGGTGAAACCACGATTACGGCAACCACTGCCGATGGAAGTAATTTGTCCCGGACAACTACTGTCAGAGTCACCGACAGTCTTAATACATTTACAATAAGTACGAATAACCTGACCTTTAACGGCGTAGGAAGTGATACGCAAACTATAACCGCTAATGCAACCTCATTAGGCGGGATAAATTTGGCAGTAGCATGGCGGAGCAGTGATACAAGTGTTGCAACGGTTAATTCAAGCGGTGTAGTAACTCCGGTTGGGGTTGGCAATGCCGTAATTACAGCTTCGGTAACGATGAATGGTGTTGTTCAGGCGGAACGGACTTGTACGGTTAATGTGGTTTTTGTCTTTGTTGGCGACCCGATTAATGCCGAAATGCCTGAAATTACTAACCTTACTGAAGCAAAAACGCTGGAGCAAAACTATCCGGCGACAGCCATTTCAGTATCGGCCGGCATAACGGATAGTGGTAATCTTACTTACCAATGGTACCGTAATACACAAGACAATAATACCGGCGGCTCGCTTATTTCCGGTGCAACGGCAGCGAGTTATACCCCGCCGGTCACGGAAGCAGGAACAGTTTATTACTATGTGATAATTACCAATACGATTGCAAATAATGGCGACGGCGGCAACAAAATTGCTTCTTTATCCAGTAATACAGTTGCGGTAACGGTAGCGGATACGATTGCCCCGACCGGCACGATTATGATTAATAATAGTACTTTTACCAACTTTCTTAACCAGATAACTTTCGGGCTGTTCTTTAATTCGTCACAAACGATTACCATAACCGGTGCTGATGCCGGTTCAGGGATTGATAAAATTGAATGGCTGGTTTTGAATCAGGAATTTGAAAATGAAGCGGAAGCGCGGGCAACCGGCGGCTGGCAGATTTATGATAATGCCAATAAACCGGCTCTTCCCGGTGACTGGAAAGGTGCTGTTTATGCGAAAATCAGCGACAGGGCAGGTAATATAAGCGTTATTAATTCAAGCGGTCTTGTTGTTTATACTGATACACTTGCTTCGGAAGAAACGATTGATTATACCAAGGGAACCGTAGGCGAGGCAAGTATTATGCTAAACCTTAACGGTAATACAATTGCGGCGGTTCATAATGGGGCGGCAGAAGTAGCCGGGACAAATTTTGTCCTTGATACTTCAATAGATAAGATGAATGGTAAATTGACTTTTACCCAGGCTTATCTTGAGTCGCTTCCGACAAATATCCCAACGGTGCTGACCATTTCATATAATCCGCAGGGCGTAATATTCCAAGGCACGGAAAACAAACCGGCGAGTACTACGGTTACAATTAATATTTCGGCAGCGGCACAAGCGCCCTTGTCAATTACCAATATACCCGGGGCTGTCACTTACATGGATACCTTTACGGTAGGGACCATCGGCGGAAGCGGTTTAGGTGCTGTTACTTATTCGTCAAGTAATACCGATATTGCGGTCGTAAATAGTAACACCGGTGCTGTATCAATCGTGGGCACAGGCACTTTTACAATCACGGCGACAAAAGCGGCTCATGGCATTTTTGATTCGCGGGCGGCAAGCACAGCAGTAACAGCCCGGGCAAAAACTTTATCAATTACCGGCGTAACGGCTTTCGATCGGGATTTCATCAGTGGAAATAGTAGTGTAACGCTTAGCGGCGGGACATTAATTGGTGTAGCAGCTACTGATTCCGGTGATATGGCAAAATTGAATTTTACCCTCGGAAACGGACAAATGGCAGACCCGAATGCCGGAAATGATAAGGCTATAACGACTGATATTAAATTGACGGGGACTTTGGCAGATAATTATGTTTTGACCCAGCCTACTCTGACGGTTAACATCGGTAAAGCGGCGCTTACAATCGGTGAACAGCCGAAAATCATGCAATATACTGATACGGCGGTACAGACGGTTGACCTTGCCGCTTTGGTTAATCCCTATAATACAGGAAATAAAGCACTTTCATATGAGGTAGGGGCTTATACCGGTAATGATATCATAACCGACGGTGCTTCGGTATCAAACGGTTCTTTATTATTCACGATTAAAGGCGGAAGCCCGGGGGATAAAGCAATAATTCCCGTTACTGTCAGCGGTTTCATGAACTACCATGATGTGACGGTTAATGTCGCAGTCACCCTGACTGACAAGATTCCGACTACGGTGACGGTCGCCGCTCCGACAATCGGTTTGCTCTACGGCACTATCCTCGGTAATCCAAGTGCGGAAGCCGCTGCCGGCGGAAGTACATTTACTTATTTATATTCCGGGGTACTTGCCAACGGTAACACTTTCCCGGCCAGCTTAGCGAAACCAACCGAGCCGGGTATCTATACCGTTACCGCACATCTTGACAGCGCAACTCACGCAGGAAGTGCAACAAGTACAAGCTTTACCATTGCCGGAAAAAACCTTTCCTGGAGTTTAGGGACTGTTTCCGAAAAAATTTATGACGGCGGGACAGCGGCAACAGTAATTAATCAACCAGTACTTAATGGTATTATTAATGACGATAACATTTCGATAGTAACCGGGTCGGCAGTTTTTAGTTTAGCTAATGCCGGGGCGGGTGTAAGTGTTACCGCCAGCGGATATGGCATAGCAGGAAGTGGTGATTCATGGAAATATAATGCACCATCAGCCCAGCCTAATTTCGCTAATGCAGCGATTACAGCGAAACCGATTACAATTATTGATGTTTCTGCTGTTGACCGGCCTTTTAATGGAACTACGAATGTCACTTTGACCGGCGGTACGCTGATAGATGTTTTAGCAGTTGATTCCGGTAACCCGGCAAGATTAGGGTTTAACCTTGGTAATGGTACGATTGCTACTGCTGATTCGGGGAATAAAAATGTGACAACTAATATTATCCTTACCGGGCCGGCCGGCGCTAATTATTCACTAACCCAACCGGAGGGGATTACCGTTAATATTTCGAAAGCTAATCAAAATGCACCGGCTTTTAACCTTTTATTTACACCTATTAATGAGACGACATATACGGTAACGATTCCGGTAACAACCGGTGCAGAGTATAGTTTTGACGGCGTTAATTTTAGCAGTACAAATATCCTGGCCGGCAAAGTACCCGGGGATACGGTTACGGCTTATAAACGAATGGCCGGGACAAATAATTATTATGTCAGTGATAAGGCATCCGCAAGTTTGACCTTACCGTTATTTACGGCAGCAACCCCGGTTGCTTCTCCGAACGGAAGTAAATTTACCGGCAGTCAAAGTATAACTTTATCTACGGCTTCAAACGGGGCTAAGATTTATTATACAACTAATGGTTCAAACCCGACGGCGGCAAGTACGGAATATACCGGTGCGTTTATTGTGGATAATACGACACAGGTTAGGGCGGTTGCAGTTAAAGAAGGAATGCTTGATAGTGCTGTTATGACCGCGAACTTTACTAAACAAGTGCCCGGGAATGAAAATAAGGCGGCCGATGCTGCCCCGCTACCGTCACCAACCCCTGCCGCCGGGCAAGACCAAAACGATTCGCCGGGCAATAACTCAAACAATACTTCGAATCAAAATGCAAACCAAACTACCGCAGGCGGGCAAACAACTGTAAACGGAGCTGCGGTAATAAATGAACAAGAGCTTACCGCGGAAGAAGATGAGTTAGAACCAATAGATACGTTTATAGCTTCGGCAGCTTCAGAAAATGAGCCGGATGCTGTTTCCGACGATTATCTTTTAGAAAATGAAATAACCTATATAACCGAAGATGTAACCGTTAGCGGTGATGTGCGGGCAGCAAGTTCGGGAATTAACCGGATACCGGCAATAGCAGCTTTGATGGCTCATGACAATTTCATGCAAATCATCCTGGCCGGAATTGCAACGGTAATGCTTATCTGCGGGGCGGCGGTGACTATCAGGATCAAGAACACGAAGAATAATTCTAAGTCACGAAAACATGACTAATAATTAATGCTTGTTTGGAGAATGGCACTACCCGTGCCATTCTTCAAATTATACGTATAATAAAAACTCCTTTTGCATATCTTTAATCAGTAAAGATTCGGAAGGAGTTTTTCATGGAAAATTTAAGTAGCGGTACTTATGATTTGTATAAGGATATTCAGTTAAGATGCGGCGGTGAGATTTATATCGGGGTCGTCGGCCCGGTCCGGACGGGAAAATCCACCTTTATTAAACGCTTTATGGATTTGATGGTCTTACCTTATATGAACGAAGAGTTCGAAAAAGAGCGGGCGACTGATGAAATGCCGCAAAGTTCAGGCGGGCGGACAATTACAACCACCGAGCCGAAATTCATCCCTAAGGAAGCAGCCGAAATAAAATTGGCCGGGGAAATTGAAGCAAAAGTCCGTTTGATTGATTGTGTTGGTTATATGGTTGAAGGGGCCAGCGGCCATATGGAAGATGATGCCGAACGGATGGTAAAAACACCGTGGTCAAGTCAGGAAATCCCTTTTACCGAAGCCGCCGAAATTGGTACAAGGAAAGTAATTAACGACCACTCAACAATCGGTATTGTTATTACCTGCGACGGCAGTTTTGGTGATATTCCGCGGGAAAGCTTCAAAGAAGCAGAAGACAGGACGATTGGTGAGCTTTTAAAGATACATAAGCCTTTTATCGTATTGGTTAATACAGCAAAACCGCATTCTGATGATGCGAAAATGCTGGTTGATGATATTAAAAGGAAATACAATGTTACCGCCCTTCCGGTTAACTGTGAGCAGCTTAAAAAAGAAGATATCCATGCGATTATGGAAAGAATTTTATATGAGTTCCCGCTGACGATGGTTGAATTTTTCATGCCGAAATGGGTTGAAATGCTTCCGCCGGCCCATCCGATGAAGGTTGACATTGTTTCAAATATTAAAGGTTTAATGAAGCAACTCGGCAATATTAAAAGTGTCGTTGACGGTGGTATCGTTCTTGAAAGCAGTTATATCAAAACTTCTAAAGTTGACCAAATCAGTATGTCTGACGGATGTGTCAAGGTCTGGCTGGAAGTTGATGATACTTATTATTATGAAATGCTTAGCGAGCTTATCGGTGAAGATATTAAAAGCGAATACCATCTTCTTAATGTCCTGCGCGAACTTTCGCGGATGCGGCGCGAGTATATCAAGGTATTACATGCGGTTGATGCCGTGCGGATGAAAGGTTATGGCGTAGTCACCCCGGACCGTGAGGAAATCCGTTTGGAAAGTCCGGAAATTATCAAACACGGCAATAAATACGGGGTCAAAATAAAGGCCGAAAGCCCAAGCATCCACATGATAAAGGCGAATATCGAAACCGAAATTTCACCAATCGTCGGTACCGAAAATCAAGCAAAAGATTTGATTCAGTATATTGCCAGCGCTGATACCAGCGAAGAGGGGATTTGGGAGACTAATATCTTTGGTAAAACGGTTGAACAGTTGGTGAATGACGGAATTAACGGCAAGATATCGATGATCGGGGATGAAAGCCAGCTCAAGTTACAGGAAACAATGCAGAAGATTGTTAATGATAGTAATGGCGGGATGGTATGTATTATTATTTGAGGTGCTTTCGTAGGTATACATTTTCGATGAATTAAATTTCAGTGAATTATAGTAAGTTACTTGACAGTTAAAAGATTATGTTTTATATTAGTGATATAAGAAGTAATATAAAGTGCTACCGATAGACGGTCAGCCCTCTGTATAACGATTAAAATAAACCGCTAAACATGTCACTGTTGGGGCGGTTTATTTGCGTGATTTTTTATATCCCAATCTATACCCGATGTAAAATGAAAACAGCACTAAGCTGATTAAATCAATTATCTCAGTTATATTCATAAAGGAATCCCTCATCTTCATTTATTTCATCTTTATAAAATAGATGATATCTATGTAATCAGAGGGTCACAGTCCCTCTGTAATAGAGGGGCAACCGCCTACCCGTTTTGGTAGCACTTGGGGTTATTGCTAACCTTGAATTAATTATATCATTATTATTAGTTTTTGTAATGTAAAATCGACACCCTTCAAACGCATTAAGAATATACAACATTCACAAAAAAGAAATAATTCTGGTGTATTGATTTTGCATTAATTATAGTGCATACTAGAGTCAGATAAAGTCTCGAAAAACATTGACCCAACCAGTCAATCAAACAGGAGGACAAAATGAACCCGATTTATGAAAAATTGCTTAAATGTAAACAAAGTATTGTTGATTTTCAGAAAAGTGCCGGCATTGCTGATTTTAAGCCCAAGGTAGCCTTGGTATTGGGTTCCGGCCTTGGTGACTATGCAGAGAGTATGGATATTAAAGCGGAGCTTGATTATACGGAGATAGATGGTTTCCCCAATTCAACTGTTGAGGGTCATGCCGGGAAATTTGTCTTTGGTTATGTCGGTGAAGTTCCGGTTATTTGTATGAAAGGCCGGGTTCATTTTTATGAAGGTTATCATATTTCGGATGTTGTGTTGCCAATCCGCCTGATGGGTTTACTTGGGGCAGAAATTCTTTTCCTAACGAATGCTTCCGGCGGTATCGGTGAAGAAATGAAAGCCGGTACGTTAATGCTGATTACTGACCACATCGGCAATTTCGTGACTAATCCCCTCACCGGGGCGAACATTGATGAGCTTGGTACCCGTTTTCCGGATATGAGTACGGTTTACCGCCCGGAATTAAATGATATTATTCGTAATGCCGCCGCCCGCTTAAATGTCCCTTTGCCGGAAGGCATCTATGCTCAAACGACCGGCCCTTCTTTTGAAACGCCGGCGGAAGTGCAGATGCTCAAGATAATGGGGGCTTCCGCAGTAGGGATGAGTACGGCTGTTGAGGCGGTTGCTGCTAATCATATGGGTATGAAAGTGTGTGGGATATCTTGTGTCTGTAACCCGGCCGCCGGTCTTTCGCCGACACCGTTAACCCATGAAGAAGTGCAGGAAGCTGCTAATGAAGCGGCCCCCCGTTTTAAAAATCTGGTAACCGAAGCAATCAAGGGATTTTATGATTAGTATAAAAAAGTCGCTTTAGTATGCTGCTCGATTTGCATAGAAGGAGAAAAAGTAAATGAATATCCCTATCCCCGAACTGGTCAAATCAGCATTTGCTGCCAGAAAAAAAGCATATGCCCCTTATTCAAAATATCTTGTTGGTGCTTCAATTTTGACAAAAGATGACCGTATTTATTCCGGTGTAAATATTGAAAACGCTTCTTATGGTGCATCAAACTGCGCCGAGCGTACAGCTATTTTTAAAGCTGTAAGTGAAGGAAATACAAAGTTAAAAGCTGTCGCTGTCGTTGGCGGGGCGGAAGATAATGAAATCACCGGCTTTGCATATCCATGTGGTGTTTGCCGGCAGGTTATGCGTGAATTTTGTGTAAATCCGGAAGAATTTATTATTATTGTTGCTAAAAGTGAAGAAGAGTACCGTACCTTTACCTTAAATGAAATTCTGCCGGCCAGCTTTGGGCCGGAGAAGCTGATGTGACTGACAAATGTTGTTAATAGGAAAGGAAGACAAAAGCAACTCGCAGAAACCTTAGGCCGCCTTCTTCCCGAAAGAAAGTTTATATTTTGTACCCATTAGGCCGTAGTTTCGGAGAGTTTTATTGCTTTCCTTGTCTATTTAAATGGAGGAAGAACAAATGAAAATCCGTCTATATAATGCCCGGATCCTGACGATGGAAGAAAACCGCCCGATTTCTTACGGCGAAATCCATATTGAAAATGAGCTTATTACATATGTTGGCGAAACCGCAGAGGCCAAATCTGATTGGGATCGTGAGATAGACTGCCAAGGGAATCTTTTGATGCCTGGCTTCAAAAATGCCCATTCCCACTCCGGTATGACCCTTTTGCGTTCTCATGCCGATGACCTTCCGCTGGCGGACTGGCTGCATAATCAAGTTTTTCCGATTGAGGACAAGCTAAATGAAGACGATATTTATCATCTGACCAAGCTTGCTATTCTTGAATACTTAACCAGCGGTATCACGGCGATATTTGAAATGTACCTTACGCCGGAAACAATTGCCGCCGCTTGTCAGGATATGGGGATGCGCTGTGTTCAAGTAGGCGCGGCCAACAGCTTCGGTACCACCCCAAAGCGGGTAGCCGAATTATATGAAAAATTAAATAATGTTCATCCGCTTACCGGTTATCATCTTGGTTTTCATGCTGAATATACTTGTAATGAAACGTTACTTAAAGAAATAGCCGAAATAGCAAAACATTATAAGGCCCCGGTTTTTACTCATCTTTCGGAAACTATTGATGAGACTAATGGCTGTATAGAACGCCACGGAAAAACCCCGGCGGCTTATCTTAATTCCTTGGGGATATTTGATTTTGGCGGCGGTGGTTATCATTGCGTTCATATGACCGAAGAAGATATTCGGATTTTCTATGACAAAGGCTTGTATGCGGTAACAAATCCGGGTTCAAACTTAAAACTTGCCAGCGGCATTGCCCCTATTTCGGATTATCTTAAAAATAATGTTCCGGTCGCTATCGGTACTGACGGGCCGGCCAGCAATAATTGCCTTGATATGTTCCGCGAGATGTTCCTCGTCACCGGCCTTGCAAAAGTCCGCGACAATGATGCCGCCGCTGTTCCCGTAATGGACGTTCTGCGAATGGCTTGTGTAAATGGAGCGAAGTGCATGGGGTTGACTAAGTCGGTCAATTTGTCCCCCGGTAACTTTGCCGACCTGATTATGCTCGACCTTAATCAGCCTAATATGCAGCCTTTTAATAATATTGCCAGCAATGTTGTTTATAGCGGAAGCAAAAAAAATGTCATCATGACGATGATTCATGGCCGTATTCTTTATGAAAAAGGCGAGTTTCATGTTGGTGACGTTGCGGATATTTATAGGAAAGCAAATGATATCATTGAACGGGTGAAATGAATATAGACAATGCCACGTAAGACAGGTAAAAACATCTCGAAGTTGCATTAGGCCGCCTTCTTCCCGGGAGAGAAAGTATAGCGTAAAGAATTAGGCCGTAGCAACGGAGAGAGTTTATTACCTGGTTTAAGCAACAATTAGAACAATGGATTGAATAATATGGAATATCTTTTTTTCTCCCTCGCAGCTTTCGGTTTCATTTTTATTATCATGTTATCCGGCTGGCTGCAAGAGAAACATAATGAGCGAAAATTCATAAAGTTATTACACACTGACTACGGTATTTTACCAAAACGTGAATATACAGCCGAACAATATGAAAATATGACCCATTATTTCCGGCGAAAAACGGAAGGTTTTTTCATTGATGATATTACTTGGAACGACCTTGAAATGGATGAAATATTTAAACGGATGAATCATACCTATTCATCTGCCGGCGAAGAATACCTCTATTATCTTTTGCGTACCCCAAGCAGTAATAAAGATGAACTTAAAAAAAGAGAAGCGATTATTACCCATTTCCGCAATAACCCAAACGACCGGGTTGCCTGGCAATTATTATATGCCAAGGTTGGACGAACCGGCAAATATTCTATCTATGATTATCTCGGTTATCTTGATAACCTAGGTAAACGTTCAAATACCCCTCATTTTTTATCGGTTATCGGTTTTATCGCCGCCCTGCTATTAATAACTATTTCCTCTTCAATTGGTGTGATTGCTTTGTTTCTGATTTTAGCAAACAACCTTATTTCCTATTTTCGCTTAAAAAAAGATATTGAGCCTTATATTACCTGTTTTTCATATATTTTTCGGATTCTTGATTGCGTTAAAACAATGGAAAAACTTAAGATTCCCCTTTTAGATGAGCAAATTGATGAAGTGATAAAATGTAAAACGGCTTTTCGGCGTTTTAAGTGGGGTTCATATTTGCTGATGTCCCCAACCCGCTTGAATAATGGCGGCAACCCCTTAGAAATTATCCTTGATTATCTGCGGATGGGGCTTCATCTTGACTTAATCAAATTTAATCAAATGCTTGCGGAAGTGCGGAAACACGGGGATAAAATTGACCGGATACTAACAATCATGGGCGAAATTGAAGCGATGATAGCGATTGGTGCGTTTCGGGTAAAAATTGCGTATTGCATCCCCGTTTTTACTGATACTAAGCAGATTAGCTGCACAAATACTTATCATCCCCTATTGACCGAGCCGGTCAAAAATGATTTTCAGGTTAATAAAAGTATCTTACTTACCGGTTCTAATGCTTCCGGGAAATCGACATTCCTTAAAACGATGGCGATAAATGCGATTTTGGCGCAAAGCATTAATACCTGTACGGCTGAAAGTTATCAAACAGGAATGTTTAATGTTGCGAGTTCGATGTCATTAAAAGATGATATTATCGCCGGTGACAGTTATTATATGGTTGAAATAAAATCAATGAAAAGATTAATAGAGTTAGGGAAAAATAGTGAAAATCCGGTTCTGGTTTTTGTTGATGAGGTTTTGCGCGGCACAAATACGGTTGAGAGGATTGCGGCATCGACCCAGATTTTGCGCAGTTTAAACCGTGGAAATAATATTTGTTTTGCGGCAACCCATGATATCGAGCTGACTTATTTGTTAGGTGATGAATTTGAAAATTATCATTTTGAGGAAAAATTTGTCGATGATGATATATTTTTCCCTTACAAAATCTTAGCGGGGCCGGCAACGACAAGGAATGCGATTAAACTGCTTAAAGTAATGGGGTATGATAAAGAGTTGGTAGCGGATGCCGACAAACTGGCAAGTAGGTTTACCGAAAGCGGCAAATGGTAAAAACGAAGAGATTTTCTAAACCGGAAAAAGATACCGGCTAAGAAAATCTAAAGCTTCGTTTGGGAAGAATGTCAAAAAACGCCATTCTTCCAAGCAGTTTAAGTTTTGGAGACAATATGAAAGTGAAAATTTTTACTGATGGTTCGGCGCGGGGCAATCCGGAGGGGCCGGGCGGATATGGGGCGGTGGTACAGTTCGTTGACTCGTGCGGCAGGTTACATGAGCGGGAATATTCCGGCGGTTATCAGCAAACGACGAATAACCGGATGGAGTTAATTGCGGCGATAATCGGCCTTGAAGCATTAACAAAACCTTGCGAGGTTGATTTATTATCAGACTCAAAGTATGTAACCGAAGCTTTTAATCAAGGCTGGATTTGGAATTGGCAGATGAAGGGGTGGAAGACCAGCACAAACAAGCCGGTTAAGAATATCGATTTGTGGCAGCGGCTTTTAAAAGCGGCAAAGCCACACAAAGTAAGCTTTATCTGGATAAAAGGCCATGACGGCCATCCCGAAAACGAACGCTGCGACAAACTCGCAACCACGGCGGCTTTAGGTGAGCCGGAGACTTTGGCGGTAGATGAGGGCTATATTGTTACAGTTCAAGTCGTAAACTGAAACAATAACTAACCAAACAACTGTTGACATAGCTAATCAAAACCCGTATACTTATTTTAGTAATAATTGTGTAATGGTATCATTAGCAGTGATATCCAAAATTCTTTGCGGAGGAAACGGTGTGACTAATCTAATCTTATTCTTAAATGCTTTTTTATCATATTTCTTGGTTTATATAATTTCCGCCGCTTTCGTTGTTATTGCTGTCTTGCTGGGTATTCGTTTACGTAAAAGCAAGGATGCAAAAGAAGCATTAAAATCTAAAGAATAACAAATCATATAAAAATCAAAAATCCATTGACTTTCATGTAACTATCCCTTATACTCAAAATGACTACTATATATAGTGGGCAGGTTTTTAATGTCTCTATATATTGTGTGGAAAAATTAACTATAAATGGGTCAAAATTATATCAATCGGGCAATTTGAGAATCTTCTGGCGAAAGGGAACAATATGGAATTGGCACAAGAACTAAAGCCGCAAATCGAAATAAAAGTCATCAAAAAAGATGGCAGCCGCGAAGCTTTTAATATTCAAAAAGTAGTTGATGCGGTGGGTAAAAGCGCATACCGGGCGCTTACACAGTTTACTGAAGATGAAAAAGCAAATATCTGTCAATACGTTGTTGATAAAGTTAATGAAATGGGGCAAGAAGAGATTCCCATTCCCATCATGCACAATATTGTTGAAAGTGCTCTGGAAAATGTCAAACCGATTGTCGCAAAAAGTTACCGTGATTACCGAAATTACAAGCAAGATTTTGTCAGGATGATGGATGATGTTTATAAAAAAAGCCAATCAATCATGTATATTGGTGATAAAGAAAATGCCAATACCGACAGCGCTTTGGTTTCGACCAAACGCAGCCTGATATTTAATCAATTCAACAAAGAATTATATCAAAAATTTTTCATGACCACCGAGGAAATTCAAGCTTGCCGTGATGGTTATGTTTATGTACATGACATGTCAGCCCGCCGTGATACGATGAATTGCTGTCTCTTTGATGTGGCAAATGTTTTATCCGGCGGATTTGAAATGGGCAATATCTGGTATAATGAGCCCAAGAGCCTTGATGTCGCGTTTGACGTTATCGGCGATATTGTTTTAAGTGCCGCCAGCCAGCAATATGGCGGTTTTACCGTTCCGGAAGTGGACAAAATCCTTGAACCTTATGCCGAAAAAACATACGAAAAATATATCGAAAAATATCGGCGCCTCGGTGTTGCTGATGATATCGCCGGAGCAGAAGCTTATGCTAATGTTAAACGGGAATTTGAGCAGGGTTTCCAGGGATGGGAGTACAAATTCAACACCGTTGCTTCAAGCCGTGGTGATTATCCGTTTATTGCCGTTACGGCCGGCCTTGCAACCAGTCGTTTTGGACGTCTTGCAACGATGTCGCTTCTGCTTGTGAGAAAAGAGGGCCAAGGTAAAAGAGATTTAAAGAAACCGGTACTTTTCCCGAAAATCGTCTTTCTTTACGATGAAGATTTACATGGCCCGGGCAAAGAATTAGAAGATGTTTTTGAAGCGGGTGCGGATTGTTCAGCTAAAACAATGTACCCTGATTGGTTAAGCCTTACCGGGCTCGGTTATATTGCTGACATTTATAAACGTTATAACAGAGTAATTTCACCGATGGGTTGCCGGGCTTTTCTTGCGCCGTGGTACGAGAGGGGCGGAATGAATCCGGCTGATGATGAAGATGTACCGGTATATGTCGGCCGTTTTAATGTTGGTGCTGTTTCGCTTCATCTTCCGATGATTCTTGCCCGTTCCAAGCAGGAGAGCCGTGATTTTTATGAGGTTCTTGATTATTATCTCAACCTTATCCGGCAATTGCACCGACGGACTTACGCCTATTTAGGTGAAATGCGTGCATCAACTAATCCGCTTGCTTATTGTGAAGGTGGTTTCCTTAATGGAAATTTGCATTTGAATGACAAAATAAAACCACTGCTTAAATCTGCTACTGCCAGCTTTGGCATTACGGCTCTTAATGAATTACAACAGCTTTATAATAACAAGTCATTAGTTGAAGACGGTGCTTTTGCCCTCGAAGTATTGCAACATATTAATGAAAAAATCCAGGAATTTAAAGCAGAAGACGGGCATCTTTATGCGATTTACGGGACTCCGGCTGAAAGCCTGTGCGGGTTGCAGGTAAAACAGTTCCGTGCCATTTATGGGATTGTCGAAGGGGTCAGCGACCGCGAATATGTATCAAATAGTTTTCACTGTCATGTCACCGAAGATATTACCCCGATTAAAAAACAGGATTTGGAGTTCCGTTTTTGGGAACTAATGAACGGCGGAAAAATCCAATATGTAAAGTATCCGATTGACTATAATAACGAAGCAATCAAAACATTAATCCGGCGGGCAATGGACTATGGTTTTTATGAAGGGGTGAATCTGTCGCTTGCTTATTGTGATGATTGCGGGTATCAGGAACTGGAAATGGATCTTTGCCCGAAATGCGGCAGTGGAAACCTGACGAAAATCGACCGGATGAATGGCTATCTTTCTTACTCAAGGGTACATGGGGATACGCGCTTAAATGAGGCAAAGATGGTCGAAATAGCGGAACGGAAAAGTATGTAGGCTGTGAAGAATCAAATAAGGCAAAAACAACTCGCAGGAACCTTAGGGCGCCTTCTTCCGAGATAAAGCTTGTATTTTATTTTCAATTAGGCCGTAGTGACGAAACCAAACAAATTTGGTTCGAGTGTTTATTACTTACTTGTTTTATAAGGATAGAATATGCGTTATCATGACATAACCAAAGACGATATGCGAAATGGGGATGGCCTGCGGGTGGTATTGTGGGTAGCAGGCTGTTCACATTGCTGTACCGGCTGCCACAATCCGGAGACTTGGGACCCGGACAGCGGCCTTTTATTTGATGAAGCGGCGAAAATAGAAATCATTGACCAGTTGAGTCAATCATATATTTCCGGGCTTACCGTTACCGGCGGCGACCCTTTACATCCGGCCAACCGTTTTGAAATCAATGAACTAATGACCGAAATGAAAGAAAAGTTCCCCAACAAGACCATTTGGCTTTATACCGGTGAATTATTTGAAGATATTTTTAAAGAGCCAATCCTTAGAAATGTCGATATTCTGGTGGACGGAATATATGAAGAAAGCAAAAAAGATGTGAAACTTCATTGGCGGGGCAGTGCCAACCAGCGGGTTATTGACATCAAGAAATCACTTGCCCAGGGTAGGACGGAAGTGCCGGTTTTGTATTTGACGTGAATGTGATAAGTTGAGTGTTTATTGCCTTGCTTGCTTATCGTGATTATGTAAAGAACTAAAAGGAGCAACTATGACTATCAAAATAAAATACTTTACTGACAAAATCGACAAACTCGAATACATCGACGGCAAATCCGATTGGATTGATCTGCGTGCTGCCGAAGACATCGAGTTAAAAGCTAATGAATTTAAACTAATTCCTTTAGGTATTGCAATGGAATTGCCGAAAGGGTATGAAGCCCATGTCGTCCCCCGTAGCTCGACTTTCAAAAATTACGGCCTTATCCAGACTAACCATATGGGAGTAATTGATTGCTCTTACTGCGGCGACGACGACCAGTGGTTTGTGCCGGTTTATGCCATGCGGGATACGAAAATCGCCGTTAATGACCGGATATGTCAATTCCGGATTGTCGAAAACCAGCCGAAACTTTCCTTCGAAGAAGTAACTAATTTAAGTCCCGAAAGCCGCGGCGGTTTTGGTAGTACAGGGAGAAAATGAGCAAAATCTCAAGACGTTTGCTACAAGGAATTTGAATGATTAGCGCAAATAAAAACAGGCATTTCACTATAATAAATGCCTGTTTTATAAAACTTCGTACTTATTTATTGATTCTGCCAAGAATATAATCTATTAGTCCATTAAAATCACCTTTAAATGCAGAATAATTGTTCCTTATTTCGCTAAATGCGTTCATTAAAAAGTTATGAATTTCTTTTTCACCAATAAATTCTTTTTCAGATAAAGTACCACTATGAATACCATTATTACCTTGTGCCCATACAAGCCCTTTATGTGCTTCTATTTCTCCATGCAATCTCATATTAGCAAATCTTTCTTCTATGTCTGCATTTTTTATTATGAAATCAATTTCGATACTAGCCGCCTTATCAAGAGCTGCAAGTTCTTCTTCTTTTGTTACAAGGCGAAAATCTTCTCGTCTACCTTCCGAACCAATCCGAATAAAGTTTTCCCTTGTTCCATCTTCGTATCCTCTCATGATTTCATCATACAAGCTTGCATAAGCTAATATGAGTGTTTCTGCTCTTGCTTTAGCGCTAGTCCCGATATGAAATTCTTTTTGTTTCATTATAAGTTGATTGTGAATTTCATTTTCTACACTGCCTTCATATAAATTAGCAGGGATAAAAGGCTTTTTAGGCTTAACCGCTTGATTACCCATAGCATTTATTTTTTCTCGGTAACAATCAAACCCTTCTTCAGATATTGTTATTTCATCTTGGATTTCATTAAATGCAGCGGGCGTAATCATTATAGATTCATTGGGTATATCAAGGTTAGGTTTAAAGTCACCTGATTCATTCCTGTTATACTGAACTATAGTATTCGAGTTTTGAATTTTCATAATCATACTCCCATAATTATTTAAGATAGTTATTAGTTAACACTTTATTCTATTACCTCAAAAACAAAAACCACCGGGTTACTTACATGCTCATCCAAAGCCGATACATCAACCGACTTTATCCTAAGTTTTACACCAAGGGCTTTTTGGTATTCGTACAAGCGCCCGCCGGCACAGCGTTCAAAATATGTTTTCACCGAAGCAGGTAAATTGAATTTCCTTTTTGGAGCGTGCAAATAATAACCATGGCGGCAAGAAAAGGTGACAGTGATAGTATTATCGTCGTTCAACACTGCTTTTCTACCGGGAAAAGCATCCAGGAAAAGTTCAAGCTTTTCGGCAAGCGGAAGGCCGGCGTGTTTGAGGGCAAAGGCTTTACGTACTTTATCATACCCCGTACCATTACAACCGCCGTTTTGCTCGAAAATCCGGAATCGTTGTTCCGTAGTAAGATGCTCATCCATTGCTTTCATAAATTTTTGATAACATTCATCACCCTCATAATTGTCCATAATATGCTCAAAGAGGGGCAGAACTGTTTCCGGGATTCCATTTTTCCGATTTTGCATAGATTTTAATATTGATTTCATTTAACAGCTCCTTATTGTTTAAACCCTGATTATAGTATCCGTCCTTCTTCACCTTCGGTTTTATTCACGAAATCCATGTGGAAAAATTCTGCCCCGTGGTTATGGTTAATCGTAGCTCTGGTGATGTGAATCGCCAAGATACAGCAGTTTTCATCGCTTTCATTATTTGCAAACTCATACCAAGCCGAAAAAGCAGTCCGCAATTTTAATCTAATTTCTGCGTTTTCCGGTTTCATTACCCAGCCAAGGTTTTCGCCTTTTCCATTACCGGAAAACCACTGGTCGAAAACCGAAAATGAGACTTCCGGATTTTTTTCTATCTGCATCATTTTGTTTGACTTACCCCAAGTAGTAATATAGAAGGTGCCATCTTCATAAAAGGCATCAACTTCACGGCTGAAAGGGCGGGGGTTTCCTTCCGGGCTTGGTTCCCTGGCAATCGTCGCAAGAGAGATAACATTGTCTTTGCCGTTACCGACTTTTTCTTCAATTAATTGTAGTCCTCGTTCATACTTAGTCATTTACATTTCCTCCTGAAATTAAATTTTATTGAGCCGGAAAATAAGTTCACGTCTCATCTTTCCGGTGCCGGTAGGGAAGCCACATTTCCATATAGGCCATTTTTGGCGAATTATGATAATAAATTGACTCTGTCTGCCCTTTTTATTATTGCATAAAAAAATGCACGAGCCAAGTGAATCATTTAAGGAGAAAAGCGATGCTTTTTTCTTAGAAAGGCCGCCGTCGGGGACCCTCTGCGCATATTTCCCCTTTTTCTGGATATAATAACCAAAATTCAGGATTTTGCGAAGAACGATGAAGGAGTTTTATGAAACCAAAAGAAACCAAACAACCTAAACCCCCGGCCCATGAAGGAAGCATGACCCCCTCACTCAACGAGACGATGATTTTTTTGAATGAGCACCTTGGTGTTGAGCGAAGTTTTGATATTATCTACCGCAGTTTTCATGTCGCCGGCCGTGAAGCCTGTGTTTATTTTATTGATGGGTTCTGCAAAGATGAAATTATGAACCGGATGATTTTCGATTTGATGCAGGTGACACCCGAAAAAATGGCGGAAAACCCTCATGAAATGACAAAAAAGTTGATTTCTTATGTTGAGGTTGATTTAAAAACCAAGTGGGACGAGATTATTACAATGGTTCTTTCCGGTGTTTCCGCTTTATTTATTGATGGTTATGACCAATGTATTTTGATTGATTCCCGTACTTACCCGGCCCGCAATGTCTCTGAACCGGATAAAGATAAAGCAATGCGCGGCTCGCGTGACGGTTTTGTTGAGACTTTAATTTTTAATACTGCTTTAATCCGGCGGCGGATAAGAAGCACCGATTTGACGATGGAGATAGTGCAAGCCGGTGAAAGCTCAAGGACTGATATTGTTATCTGTTATATGAAAGGGCGGGTAAATGAGCAATTCCTTGTCCAGCTTAAACACCGGCTTGACAATATCAAAGTTGATGCTTTGACAATGGGGCAGGAGAGTCTGGCCGAATGTCTATTCCGCAAAAAATGGCTTAACCCCTATCCCAAGTTCCGCTTCACCGAGCGCCCCGATACGGCCGCCGCCCAGGTTTTGGAAGGGCATATTGTCATGTTGGTCGACAATTCGCCAAATGTCTTGATTACCCCGATTTCCGTTTTTGATATCCTTGAAGAAGCCGATGATTTTTATTTCCCGCCGGTCACCGGGACTTATTTGCGTTTCGCCCGTTTAATAATCGCCATCCTGACTTATGTTGTTACCCCGCTATATTTGCTTTTAGTCCAAAATGTCGGCTGGATACCGGACAATTTCCAATTCATTATGATGAAAGAAGAATCAAATATTCCGATACTTTGGCAGTTTTTGATTTTGGAATTAGCGCTAGACGGCTTGCGGCTTGCGGCGGTAAACACACCATCAATGCTCGGTACGCCCCTAAGTATTATGGCCGCTCTGGTACTTGGTGAATTTTCCGTAAAAAGCGGCTGGTTTAATTCGGAAGTAATGCTGTATATGGCTTTTGTCGCGATAGCAAGCTATACGCAGGCAAGTTATGAGTTTGGATATGCGATTAAATTCATGCGGATTATTACATTAATATTAACAGCGATATTTGGTATTTTTGGCTTTATTGCCGGCATCTTGATTTTAATATTATCAATTGCCTTTAATAGGACCCTTGACGGCTCAAGTTATCTTTACCCTCTGATTCCGTTTAACGGCAAAAAGCTTAGTTACCGGATTTTCCGCCGCCGTTTGCCCGGTTCGCTGGATTAACACTGTTTGCTATAACCTTTATGCCTGATTGCCCAATTAATTTACCCAATTTTGTGATTTAGCAAGTCAGGCAATAAATACTCGCGCTTGCTTTAAAAAGTTATTGAAATTTGCCCGCTAAAATGCTAAAATAATAACTGGGAAATTTTTGGCAAAATGAGAATAAAGGTAGGTTAATGATCCACTACAAAAAAGCGGTATACATTACTTTATTTGAATTTGTTGTAGTATTAGCGATAACGGCGGTATTTGCCTGGTTTTACTACGATGGGATTCAATTTGAGCAGGTCGCTTACGTCAGTCTCTTTTTCTGGGTAGCAGCTTTTATCGGAAGCTATTTATTAATCGACTCACAAACCAAGGTTGTCACCTTTATTTTTGCCGTGATAATTATTACAACCTATGTTATCAGCTATATATTACAAACAATCTCGACACAGATTATTGTCTATCTTGTCACTGCTTGTATTTTGACAATTTTCTTAAATTACCGGTATATTCTTGTTTATGGGATTACTACTTTCATAATGCAGATATTTTTTATCCTATTTCATCACAATATTATCAGCGAGGTAATGCACCCATATTTATATCTAATTTATTTAATTTGTTATGGAATCGGAATGTGCAATATTTATTTGCTGGTTAAGCATGCAAGTATTTCACTGGCACGGGTGGAGCGGGCCCATCAGTTGAAAAACAATTTTCTTGCGGCAATGGCTCATGAAATACGGACCCCGATGAATGCAATTATCAGCTTATCAGAGAAAATCCTGAATGACCAGCAACCGGAGGTTATCATTGACCATACGGAAAAGATTATTAATGCCGGAAATATTTTGCTTTCGATGACTAATGGTATTTTGGATTTTACTTTAATCGAATCCGGCAAGTATACGATTAACCAAACCGCGTATCATTTAGAAGAACTGATTAACGAAGCGGTTGAAATGACGAAACTCCAATTGATAAACAAAGAAATTGCCTTTGATAAAAAAATATTAAACGAACTTCCGGCCTGGTTATATGGCGACCAGATGCGGATCCGTCAAATCTTGCTCAATATTTTAACGAATGCGGTGAAATATACCGAAAAAGGAAAGATTACAATGACAGTTAATTGGGAAGGGGGCAAGGAAAAAGGGACCCTCATTTTTGCGGTAAATGATACCGGGTGCGGTATTAAAAAAACTGATCTTGAAAATATTTTTCATAGTTTCACCCGCTTAAGTTATAGCCCCAAGGTTGAGGGGACCGGCCTTGGTTTACCGATTTGCCGCGAGCTTGCCGCCCAGATGAACGGCGAGATAAGAGTCGGGAGTACATACAAAGTTGGCAGCACATTTACGATTATTATCCCGCAGCAGGTTTATTACAAAAGCAAACTAATTAAAGCCCCGGGGGCGAAAATTCTAATCGTTGAAGATACACGGGTTAACTGTTTGTTAATTGAGCGTTTGCTAGAGCCTTTCGAAGTAATTGTCGAGACGGTCAAAGATGGTTTTGAGTGTCTTGCAAAAACCAAAGAAATGAAATTCGACCTTATAATTATGGATTATTTGATGCCGGAAATTGATGGCCTCGAAACAGTCCGTTTAGTCCGCAAACAGGAAAATGAAGCTTCGCAAACCGTTCCGATTGTGATTCTTTCAAGCGGTGACGAGAAAAGGCTCAAAGAAGAATTTCTTTCCGCGGGTTGCTGTGATTATATCGAAAAACCGATTGAAACCGAAAAACTAGAGTATATAATCATCAACTATTTGCCAAAACATTTATTGGTCGAAGATATGGGGGCTTGAAAATGAAATACGATAATCTTATCAGTACGGTCAATGATATCGCCGCTATTTTGTTGGAATCGGAAAATGTCGCTTTGGAAAAAGATATTTTGAAATGTCTTGAAATGATTGGCAAAACAATTAATACTGATTGCATTTTTATCTGGAAAAATTACCGGCGTGGTGACAATGTACATTGTTCCCTTATTTGCGGTTGGAAAAAAGACAGTGCCGAAGATTATCTTGATGAAAATGATATTATTTATTCGCAAAATATGCCCCAATGGGAAGCGGTTTTTCGGAAAGGGAAGAGTATCAGCGGAATTGTCCGGGAGATGACTGAAGAAATCAGGGACTTATTTTCCCCTCACAAGACTTTATCGATTATTGCCGTCCCGATTTTTGTCCGTGGTGAGTTTTGGGGATTTATTTGCTTTGAAGATTTGGTTAATGAAAGAGTTTTTTCTAAAAATGAAGAATCAATCCTTAATTCAACCGCGCTTTTGATTGGCAATGCAATGATGCGGGTAGAAATGGCTCAATATCTTAGCTTTACTGTCAATGAGCTACAGTCAGCGCTGGATGAAGCAAATGCGGCAAGTCAGGCGAAAACTAATTTTTTGACCAATATGTCCCATGAAATCAGAACCCCGATGAATGCAATTATTGGAATGGCGGAGCTACTTGCTTATGAGCAGTTAAACCCCCGCCAAATTGGTTATATTGATGATATCACCGAATCAGCGAAATCACTTCTTGCTATAATTAATGATATTCTTGATTTTTCCAAGATTGAAGCAGGGCGGCTTGAACTCAACCCGGTACATTATGATTTTATTGAATTAATAAATGCGGTGGCTCATATGTTTGAATATGTTGCGGACAAAAAGGGCTTGGAATTTATTGTTGATATAAAACCGGATTTGCCGCGCTATCTATATGGCGATGATATCCGTTTAAGGCAGGTAATTATTAATATTTGCGGTAATGCGGTTAAATTTACCCAAAAGGGCATGGTGAAATTGAGTATCGCCCGGAATGAAAACGATTTGCTAATCACGGTAAGCGATACCGGTTCCGGTATCAGTAATGAAGATTTCGAACGCTTATTTTCTGCTTTTGAGCAAGTGAAAAATGTGAAAAACCGCAATGAAGTTGGAACCGGTTTAGGCCTTACAATCAGCAAAGCGTTTGTCGATTTGATGGGGGGCAAAATTAGTTTAGAAAGTGAGCTAAACAAAGGAAGCACTTTCTTACTCACAATCCCGATTGTTGACGGTGATGAAAATGAAGTGAAGCAAAGTAAAGAATCTGATCAAGCGGCGCAAATATTTGCGCCGGAAAGCCGGGTTTTAGTTGTCGATGATAATGAATTTAACCTAAAAGTAGCTGATGGCCTGTTAAAACTTCATGGTGTTAATACGCTTAACGTTTCCAGCGGAAAAGCGGCGCTTGAAGTTTTGAAAAGCGAAGATTTTGACCTTATTTTTATGGATTATATGATGCCGGAAATGGATGGAATTGAAACTACCGCCAAAATACGCAAAATGGGCGGAAAATATACCGGCCTTCCGGTTATTGCTTTAACTGCCAACGCAATCCGCGGCGCAAAGGAAATGTTTCTTGCTAATGGTTTTCATGATTTTATTGCCAAACCGATTGATTCAAGTGAATTAAATGAAAAATTAAGGGAATGGCTCCCGCCGGAAAAAGTGCAGTTAATTGAACCTGCCGCTACGGCAGAAACTTCAATAAACGAAACAACAAAAGAAACTGAAATAGAAAATATCATCAATAGTTTTGCCGCTATTTCAGAGCTGAATACCGAGATTGGGGTTAGTCGTTTTTCCGGCATTAAATATATGTATGTTGAAGCGGTAGAAATGTTTTCTAATCGATTAACCAATGAACTTGATAATTTATCCGGCTTGTTAGAAACCGGAAATATTAACCGTTTTGCTATAGAAATTCATTCGCTAAAGTCAGTACTTTCAACAATTGGGGCAATGCGTTTTTCCGAAACGGCATTAAGGATGGAAAATAGTGCCAAGGATAATGATTTAGAGAGTTGTACCGGTATTTTTCCCGGCTTCAAAGAAAAATTATTGAAGTTAAATGAGCAGCTTATTAAGATAATACCGGATAGTAATGATGAAGATTTTGAAAAAGAAACAGAAACGGGGACACAGGAAATTCTGAATGAATATTTAGAAAAAGCCTTAAAGGCCGCTGAAGATTTTAATTTGGATGACGGGATTATTGCGGTTAAAGAGTTGATGAAATATAATTTTGGTGAAGTGAATAATCATTCGCTGGTTAAGGCTTTAAATTCATTTGAAAACTTTGATTTTGACAATGCCGCTGAATATTTACGAAAGGTAGAATAGGACATGAAAAAGAGTAAACGATTTGTCAGTATTAGGGCAAAAACCATGATTAATATCCTGGTCCCGGTAATCATAAGTTTTACTTTAGTCATTTCGGTGCTATTTTATTTTTTATTTAGTTCAATTGAAGAAAGTGCAAAATCGCAGTTAACGGCCATCGGTAACAAATATGCAGTAGTATTTGAAAAGCAGATAAGTGAGGCAATTAATTATTTGAATGGTGTCTCCAGCGTACTCGAATATGCCGCGGCCACTCAAACCCTAAGCCGGGAAGATTTGCAGGTTTTGATTTACAAAATATTTGATGATTTTGGTATTCTTGATGGTTCGAGCATTTATTTTGAAGCTAATATGTTTGACGGAAAAGATGCCGAATATATTGATACATATTATGGTTCTTCATTATCGGGAAAAATCAGCTATTTCTTTTATAGAGATGATGGCAAGACAGCTTATTTGCCGGAAGCAATGCCTAATGATATTGAATTTGAACTACCTCATTATTATGATACCAAAGCAGCAAACGAGCCTATTTATACCGAACCGTTTGTTTATGAAATTGACGGGCGTATTATACCAATGATTACCTTGACCCATCCGGTGCGTGATGTCAATCAACAATTTATTGGTGCTGTCACCGTTGATTTATTTTTGGATGACCTGCATGAAAAGCTTAGAGATGAACAAGTATTTACGAGTGGTTACATCTTGATTTCCAATCGCCGGGAACAGATAATTTCCAGCCCCCGCTTTGAAGATATCGGAAAGGGCAGAGCGGAACTTGGTCTTGATTATGCCCTGCCTTCCGGAGGTAATGACCTTTTGCATACCAAAGGGAAATCAATTGTTGATAACCGGGATACACTAGTTTCGGTTCATTCTATTTTTATACCTCATCTTGACACTTATTTTTTCATTTCCGCCCAGGCGCCGGTTGAAGAAATAAATGCCGAAGCGGATTTATTAGTTACCTTAACTATCATTTTTAGTGTTATTGTCTTTCTTGCAATTATTGTGCTGATGAATATTACGGTAAACCAAGCATCAAGGCCGTTAAAAGAAATCATGGAGACGGTTAACAAAATTGCCCGGGGTGAGTTCAAATCACGGATTGAAGGAAACTATAAAAGTGAATTTGCGATAATTAAAGAGTCAATTAATGTCATGGCCGACAATATTGAGAGCCATATTTATGAGTCGGATAATTCCCGCAAGATTCTGTCTAATATCATGAACGGGCTCGATGCGTATATCTATGCTACCATTCCCGATACCGGGGAAATCTTGTTTATGAATGACAATATGAAAGAACATTTCGGCATTGAGGGTGAAGTGGTCGGCCAGACATGTTACAAAGTTTTGCAAGATGATTATCCCGACCGCTGCCAGTTTTGCCCTTGTCATGAACTTGACAAAGACCCCGATAAAACGATTATTTGGGAAGAGCATAATTCGGTGACAAAGCGTGATTACAAAAATACGGACTGCTATATTGAATGGCTTGGCGGGGTTAAAGTCCATCTCCAGCATTCGGTTGATATTACCGACCTAAAAAGTGCAATGAGTGACAAACTTGAAGCGGAACGTTCAGCCCTTGAGTTCAAATTAGAAAAAGAAAAAGCTGAAGAGACATCACAGATTAAGTCCGACTTCCTGGCAAATATGAGCCATGAAATCCGAACGCCGATGAACGCGATTATGGGAATGTCAGAATTATTACAAAACGAAAAATTAACCGAACGCCAGCGAAATTATGTTAATGATATCAATCATTCGTCCCATTCGCTGCTCGGTATAATTAATGACATCCTGGATTTTTCCAAAATAGAAGCAGGCAAACTTGAGCTTGCGCCGGTTGATTATGATTTCTATACCTTCCTTGATAATTTTCATTCAACATTCAAATTTATTGCCGGGAAGAATAATCTTGAGTTCCGTTATGAAAAGTCCAATGATATACCAAGGTATTTGTATGGAGATGATATTCGTTTGCGGCAGGTATTAACAAATATTTGCGGAAATTCAGTCAAGTTTACCAGTGCCGGTTATATTCGCTTTTCCATTAATTCCGACGAGAATAGCATTATCTTTGAAATCGAAGATACCGGGATGGGGATTAAAGAAGAAGATTTACCAAAATTATTTAAAGCTTTTGCCCAGGCTGATACGCAAAAAAACCGCAGCATTAAAGGGACCGGTTTAGGTTTGGTAATTTGTAAATCATTCGTTGAAATGATGAATGGTACAATTGCGATTAGTAGTGTTTATGGAAAAGGGACTATTTTTACGGTGAAAGTTCCAATTGTTGCCGGTAAGGAAGTAACGCTTATAAATACAATTTCGCATCAAAGTGATTTCGCTGCCCCTAAAGCGAAGATACTTGTCGTTGATGATAATGAAATAAACCTTAAAGTTGCAACCGGCTTGCTGCGTTTGCATGAAATAGAAGCACAGACCGCAATATCAGGTTTTGAAGCAATTAAAATGGTTCAGGATACCGATTATGATATTGTATTTATGGATCATATGATGCCGGAAATGGATGGTATTGAAACGACGGAAGCAATCAGGAAGTTAGGCGGCAAATTTGCAAACCTGATTATTATTGCTTTAACTGCCAATGCAATCCGCGGGGCAAAAGAGATGTTCTTGAAACATGAATTTAACGGGTTTCTCTCAAAACCGATTGATACCAGTTATCTGATTGATATTTTGCGTGAGTTTCTACCCGCCGGTATTATTATCGAAAAGATATTTGCTGAAGACGAAGGGGCCGCTTCCGAAACGGAAACACCGCTTGATTTTTTGGATAAAATAAGTAAAATCAGCGCAATTAATACCGAAATTGGGCTAAGCCGTTTCGCCGGGATAGAAGCGGAGTGCCAGGAAACATTAGCAATATTTTATCAAAGCCTTCTCAAAGATACCGCAAAAATCGAAGGATTATTAAAGGACAAAGATATCGAAAAATTTGCAATTTATATCCATAGCCTGAAATCAACATTATCAACCATCGGGGTAATGCATTTATCTTTGTTGGCGCAGCAATTGGAAGATGCGGCCAAGGATAATAATCTTGAATATTGTGAAGCAAAAGGGCCGGAATTATTTGATGAGTTACATAGCTTGCACAATGCTTTAAAGCCCCTGTTTACGGAAAATGAAATTCAGGTGCAACCCATCCGGGAAGCCGGAGAGATAGGGTATTTACGAGAGGGTATCGAAAAAGCCCTTAACGCGGCCGACAATTTTGATTCTGATTTGTGCCTTGCAGCGTTTAAGGAGCTATTGGCATATGATTTTGGAATAGAAGTAAATCAAAATTTGGAAGCGGCTAAAAAGGCGGTTCTTGGTTTTGATTTTGATAGTGTGGTAGAAGTTTTGTCAAAAATTTAATCATACGCAGAAAGGAATATTTATGCCGCCCCCAAATGAAAACCCGGGTCAGGCCCGGGCAATAGCACACGTTAACGGGCCGATCCAAGTCCTAGCCGGGCCGGGTTCCGGCAAAACGTTTACAATTGTCAAACGCATCTTAAATCTAGTCGATATTCAAAAAATACCACCGGAAAAAATTCTCGTTATCACTTTCACCAAAGCTGCCGCCCTCGAAATGCAATCCCGTTTTCTTAAAGAAATCCGCCGTTCTTATTCCGCCGTTTCCTTTGGCACTTTTCACAGTATTTATTATCAGATTGTTTCCCGCTCCGGTTATCTAACTGACTTTTCCTTAGTAAGTGAGTTTGAAAAAATTAAAATTCTCCGCAAAATCCTTAACCATCTATTTCCGTCACAAACTTTCAGCCGGTCAGATTACGCCGAAATCCTAAATGAAATCAGTCTTTTGAAAAATTTTGAACGGCAAAATAATCCGCGTAAAGGGTTTAGCGATATCTATGATGAATATTGTGAAATGCTAAAAAGTTCCCGCAAAATGGATTTTGATGACATGATTTTATTTTGTTATGAGATGTTTAATAACGATAAAAAAACCTTAGAAAAGTGGCAAAATTATTTTTCGCATATTCTGGTTGACGAATTTCAAGATATCAATAGCTTACAATATATGGTTTTGAAGCAAATCGCCGGCCCCTCTTACAACCTCTTTGTCGTTGGCGACGACGACCAGGCGATTTATGGTTTCCGGGGGGCGAATCCGGGGGTGATGCAAGATTTTCTTGCGGATTTTGTTGATTGCGAAAAAGTAGTCCTTGATACGAATTACCGCAGTACCAGACAAATAGTCACAGCGGCTTCAAAAGTAATTATTACAAATAAAAACCGTTTATCCAAGGATTATCAAGCATTGCGTGATAATGAAGAGCCGGTATTATTATCATTTGCAAAAAGAGATGATGAAGATAATTGGCTGATGAAAAAAATAAACGAATATCCGCCTGATTCCCTAAAGGATAAAGCGATTATCATGCGAACAAATTTTGAGGTGTCGGTAATTGCCTCAAAATGCGTAAGCCATGGCATAAAAGTCCGGGTTAAGGAAAAAGTGAATGACATTTTTTCGCATTTTGCAGTAATTGATATTCTGGACTATCTTAATTTTTCCCATGGCTCAAAAGAAAGAAGTTTGTTTCTTAATATCATCAATAAACCAATGCGCTATTTAAGCCGCAAAACAGTAGCAAATTTAACCGGTGAGATTACTGAAGAAGCGGTTAAGGATTATTATCAAGGTAATTTCTCCGCCAAGGCAGAAATCGAACGCTTTTTTACCGCCTGCCGGCGGATAACAACTTTATCGCCTTACCTTGCGATTAACTTTGTCCGTAAGGGTATCGGTTATGACCGCTATTTAAAAGGACAAGCAAAACCGCAAGACTTTGCGGAATTGATGGCTATTTGCGATGAGTTGCAGGAGACAGCCCGCAGTTATGAAACATTTAATGAGTGGTTTGAGATGATTCACGGGTTGAAAGCTTTGGCAAACGAAAATGCTGAAAAAAAGACCGCCGCAATGGACGGTCTGAATATCATTACAATGCATAGTTCTAAAGGGCTTGAATTTCAAACAGTTTTCCTTCCGCACTTAAATGAAGGCACTTTACCCGGCCCGCGGGCATTAACTAACGAGCAAATCGAAGAAGAACGGCGATTGTTTTATGTCGGCATGACCAGGGCAAAAGATGAGCTTTATCTCACCTATACCGAGTCGGCCAAGTATGTCCCTTCAAGATTTCTTGAGCCTTTGTATTAATGATTAATGAACCAGACAATAAACTCTCTCCGTCCGGTTCATTCACTCTTCCTCCAGGGCATCAAATTCAACACTATCAAGAAATTCATCAAAAGCCTCGGCGACCCGCTCATATTCATCATCACTGTCAATATAATCAAGAACCGGGTCATCATCATCTTCATCGGCGGAACAACGATAAAACCAGACCTCACCTTCTTTGTTAGCTTCACCGTTTTCCTCAAGGGGCAAAAGGGCAATATAATCTTGATTCTCAAGCGTAAGTATCGTCACAACGGCACAAACTACGGTAGAGCCGTCATCCAAATCTAAGGTAACGGTGATTTCGTCGTCAATTTCATTCGGGTCATCATTTAAAAGCAATTTTTTATCAATTTTTGATGATTTATTTTCAGGCATATCAGTCCTCCTTGTATGATGTTATTGTGAGTTAAAGCGGTGGTATTGTCAAGGAAAATCTTTTCGGGTTATTTTTGAACTTTTTGTTTTTTTCATTGACACCTTTTTCAACTAATGGTAAATTTATTGATAATAGTATGATTGAATTTGTTCAGAAAATGTTACAAAATAACCCAAAATTCTCCTTGAAATTGATATTTCAAGGATATTTCATTGTTGTCAAACAATATACAACATTGATAGGAAGGAATGATTGTGTAGATTTGTTTTTAAATCTATAAACAAAGGAGGATTATATGAATAAAATACTTAAGAAAACCACATCCATCACCGCTATTTTATTAATAACATCATTATTGATATTCAGTCTGACTATGGCCGTAAGGGCAAATACAGGAGGTAACATAGGCAATCCGGAAATTTATAAATACCAAATTTATCTGATTGGGTTTAATGCTAAACCAAGCATTATTGATACTTCCGACAATCAGGATATCACCAATAGTGACGGAATCATCTGGTCTGCCCGTACCGGTAATACCCATATCGCAACTATCTATTCCCTTAGAGAAAGCCTGACTTTGAAAATTGGCGGTACCGGGGAACTTGGCCCCGCAAGGAGTGACCGGGAAATTCAAATATCAAGTGATTATCCTTTTGCTTATTTTGAGCAAGGCGTGCCTTTCGCAATGTTTTTGAATCCGGAAATCACCGGAAATACCAGAAATTTGAATTATTTATTCAAAACAGCTTTTTCGGGTGCCTTTAGCTTATCATTAAATTCGGCATCATCAGGCAATATCAACAATGATTCGTATTCAAGCCTGACCGGGAAATTTCTATCAAGAGGAAATGCCATCAATTTCTCGGCTAATGATGAAGTTACTTTTTCGGTTAGGGCGAATATGAGCGGGGGTAATGGAAATTCCGCACAATGGCGGTTTGGTAATGGCAGTAATAGCAGATTGGGTTACTTTAATTGGCGAAGTTTCCCGCTTCCGGATAATCCAAACGGTGCGGTAATTGATGAAATCATTCCTATTGATGCTCAAACCCCGGTTATTGTTATCCATCCCGAAAGCATAACCTTTGAAATGAGTACCGGCCTTACACACCCGCTTTCCGTAACCGCCAATGTAACTGACGGAGGTACTCTTACATATCAATGGTATAAGGACGGAGTAGTACTAAATAATGCAGTTGGTTCTACCTATGATGCTCCAATTACTTCAGCCGGAACTGCTTCTTATTATGTCGAAGTAATTAATACCAATAATAATGTTGATGGCAATACAACGGCAAGTACGATTAGCAGTACAGCGACAGTAACTGTAAACAAAGCTATTCCGGAATCAGCTTTCGTATCTTTAACTCTTAATTGTGTAAGGGGTGATGATATATCAATACCATTTGCAGTTTCAAATGCCCTGGATTTAGATGAGATAGAATTTTATTTATTATTTAATTCCGATGATTTTGAGCTAATTAATGCGTGTGGTTTTACCATTGAACCGATATTAAGCGCAAATTCAAAACCGGTTCCCGGTACTAATGTAACCATCACAGAAATAAGTGAGGGTTTTGTATCTTTTAAAGTTGCTCCTGATATCACAGAACAGTCATGGTCAGGTTTGATTAATATCATTAAGTTGAAAGCAAAAAAGTCAGGTGAGTCAAGTGTGTTTTGTTATTATGAATGATGGTTTTATGGAGAAGTATAAGCTTGATTTAAATAACAGGTGTTATGATATTGTGAGGATACATAATGGTAAAGAAAATAATCAAGATTTTATTAATAGCTTTAGCAGTAGCTTTGCTGGTTGGAATAGTCATCTTTGGTTTGGTATATCGTTACTCCTATGGTTTTACTGAATTTGCCCACCCCTCACCAAGGCGGCGATATTTTGATACTTTGGAAGAATTAAAAGAAGCAACTAAAGGCAAGTATTTGCTTCCGGATTATATAACCCCGGAAATAGACCCGGCTTTGAATCCTGATATAACAGAAGGATATACATTATATGCCGGTCGTTATTCGGGTCTTGGAAGTTATGTACTTGAATATATTTTCCCTAACGGATTAATTAAAGAATTATCAGAAAAAAAAGAAGATTTGGTTATGGTAATATCATTTACTTCATTATCACATGGTTATGCGATAGGTGAAAATATCCATGTAAAAGAAATTGAATTAAATGATAATACAAAAGCTAGTTTTTTTTATCAAGAAGCCAGTAATCATGGATTTAAATACAAAAGAATTGTTTTACAATTTATGGGAGTAGCGCAAAAAAGTTATGGAAATTATGTAAGCTTATTCAATCAAGACGTAATACCATATTATCTAGTTTTTAGATATATATGCAATGAACCGGATAAAGAAGAAAAGACGATTAATTATTTAGAAAATGAACTAATAAAAATTGCAGAATCAATGCTTAAACAAGGTTTGTCTAGTAGGATAAAATGAATAGAAGGAGAATTGTATGTACAAAAGAAAAATAGTTATTTCATTAATTTTAATTTTTACCTTGGTGATTGGTAATATATCACCCTTTTATGTATTAAGTGAAGAAGCAAGTAATCCTCAAATTGAACTTATTGAAGTTGATAATGATGATTCAGAGCCGGATGTTAAATTTAAGATGAAAATTTAGAGACAGATTCTGATTTAGAATTTGATGATTCATTAGAAGATTATTCAATTGACAATCTATTTATTAGCGAGGAAACTTTAGAATTACTTGAATTAAATATTCCGGAAGGTATTTATTATATTCCCGA